>Ga0126342_10011657_pt1 | contig 15691 bp, 13 predicted proteins | sample Cyp1metagenome_FD_92528 | JGI IMG/M metagenome (GOLD analysis project Ga0126342, IMG submission 92528) | Coral microbial communities from Lord Howe Island, Old Settlement Bay, Australia - Cyphastrea 1 metagenome | ecosystem: Host-associated > Invertebrates > Cnidaria > Coral ...
CTAAAGAAATTCGGCTACCCGCGAGGGTATGCTTTTCTGGGTTATTCGTTCTCCGCAGTCGTCCCTGCTCGCCCGAGGGGGGTGTAAAAACTCCTGCAGTAAAACCATGTATTGTATATATCACCGATCTGCCCGATAGCGTTGGTTCAAAACAGAGCTAGCAGCTTAGCGGATTTGAGGTTCACCCCATTGGTATTAACCCAATTGTTGGCTGACCTTGTAAAATACACCTTGGTATCCTTATGAAATGGCGCCACCTAGGTTCCAGGCAATATTACGAGGGGGATGAGATATCATATCTATCACATACCTCAATTCAGGTTAGTGAATTGCTCCGAGGGTACATGTCGGAGAAACTTGCTTTACCACTTATTTGAGGCTCCGGTTTTGGGGCCTCGGGCCCACCTAGGCTTTCAGAAAAAGCGCCCCCAATGCCTTGATCAAAAAAAACACCAAGACATGAGGTACGAATCGCAATGCCTTGGACGTGAAACTACTAAGCATATCGCGCAAAACTACTAAAGCACGAGTTGCGAATCACAATGGCTTGGACGTAAAACTACTAAGGAGCTCATGAAAAACTATTCAGGCGCGCGTTGCAAATCACAATGGCTCGGGTGCAAACTACTAAGAATGTACCTCAAAACTGAAGAAAAGAGGAAGATACTATTTCTTATTCTTTGGAGCATTTTCTTAGTAGTTTTGCGGCCGAGCCAATACGAATTGCGAAATCGTCCTTAGTAGCTTTTGAACGCATTCTTAGTAGCTTTGCGGCCAAGCCAATACGAAATGCGACACCGTGCTTAGTAGCTTTTGAGCACATTCTTTTTTTTGCGGCCAAGCCAATACGAATTGCTAATTTAACGCTGCTACAGCGTGATGTATGCGGATATGCGCACGCAAACATGGCCCTGCTCCCCAGGAATCAACGTTGCCACTCACAAAAGCCAGTCTTGCTGCCTTTCCTGGTGCAGCTGCTTTGCAGAGTGCGGAAGTAAGTCAACTTTGATGTCTGGGGGTGCCGGGGGTTGCGCCCAGGGTCCTGTACACTGCCGCTGGCTGTGCACATGTCTCTGCATTGCTTGTGGCAGTCATAGTTCAACCCCGCATGCTTGCTGCAGAACAGCACGGGCATCCCTGCACCTTTTGAAACGTTCCTTTGGCTTGCGCTGGGACACGGGCCCATTTTCTTGGGCTGTTGCCCTGCCCTGCAAGCTTTTTGCCTTCCTTCACTGTGTACCCTGGATGTGAAACCAGTGTCCCGGCACCAAGCGCAAGAAAACATGAATGAAAGATGCGACCTGTCGCAGCTCAACGCGCTCTTTGCAGAAGGCAAAACGCATATACCATGGGCCCAAAATTGGGGCCACAAATTTGAAAGGTGGGCTACCAATTTTAGTAATGCCCCATTTTTTGGCCCAGAATTTGGCCCCTGCTTTGGGGCCACAAAACACAACAGGAGCTGATCAATACGGGCAGCAAGTGTGCTACTGCCGCCGCAAGCTGACAGCAGCACATATCCGTGATACTGCACGTACATTATTACAGATGGATGGTGGTTGCTAACCTTAAAACACTAAAACTTTGCTGGGGTTGTTTGTTTACAGTTTTGTATCCTTTTGTGCTGATCACGTGTTAAATTGTTCCTCCATTCGCTAGCGACCTTGGAAATTTGTGATCTGAGAAACATGAAAAATGTTTTCCCCTAGCGATGATCAGTTCCTCAGCACTGGGAAGTGCCTGAGATGATGACGCAAATCGAATTACAAACCTCAATTGGCAACACCATCCCTAAACGATAGATTTGGACATGGTATGATATGGTTTCTTTTCCGCCTCACGACATGACTGTAATCATGTTTTGGAATCAACATTTGCTCATAATTTCCTACATATTTTTCATTGCATGTGATTACGTTAAAGGTCAAGCCTTGCTGCCATGCGCATACAATTCCCGACCAGAATGAACGAGTGTTCCGATGAAGTGGGTTGTCCATAAATTTTAGTACGTGGTGCCGAATGTGACGACGAGAGTTACCAGAGTACAGCATATATGGGGTTCCCCAGTTCTGTTTGTTGGTTTAGAAGTGTTATAAACCAATATATTATACTTTTTGGAGCTTGGTTCACCGATTTCAGCTATCATAAATCAGCTCTAGATTTCATGACATCCTCATATTTCTTGCTTACATCACCATTTTCCTATGTGCGTCAAGACATCACGCCTCCCGCTTAGGAGTCCTTCGCGACGTCGCTCTCCGTCTCGACGGTGCGTTGGCCCTATGAGTTTTGGTTGGGTTAACACTGGGATTTGGGTTTATGCTAGTGAACTATAAGATGTTGCTTGTTCCAACATGTTCTAACATGTTCTAGGTAAGATAAACCTAAAAGTAGTTCAAACATGTTCGTTCACATGTTCTATCACTTGTAGAACTGGAGTTTATTTCCAATGTTTCCATCAATGGCTAGTATAAATATGTATAAATAGTATAAACGAGCAAAATAGGGTTAGTTTATGACATTGAACAATATTGCCATGTCATAGCATGTTAAAGCTAGTTTTAACTAGATTCTAGATGGGGTAACATCAACATCTAAATTTTAAATCTAAACATCAGAATAAGAAATCACTGGAGGCCCCCAAATCCTTCACAGGAGGCGGAGCCCCTCCAACCGCCGTCGGAGCCCATCCAGGAAGCATCTCGGCCGCCGTAGCTGAGGAAGTGGGTTGTGTCTGAACATGGCTCTGGGTAAAATTTAACGACCTCACTACAACCCAACCCTGGAATCATGGTGAATGTATAGGGAAATCATCCCCAAATACAGCCTACAGCCCGAGAGCTGGTTAAGAATCCGAAAACTTAAGGCCCAGGGTCCCTCAAATTCTTATTTTTAAATGCCGGCAAATTTCCACCACAATAGGCCAAGGGTCCCTCAAATTCTCAGAGCATTCTTAGTTATGTACTATTGCAAGCATCTGCACAATTTGGAGCGAGTTTAAACAAGGTAACGAGGTGGAGTTGGCAGATTTGACAAGAGGCTTGAAGGTTGTAGGTTCGAATCCCGGTGCCGCACTCTTTGGGCATCTAAAAGGGTCTGTCAATATGTCGTTTTCTTGGTTTCCTGTAGTCTGCTTTTCACAATCACACCGTGGGCGCAACTTGTCAGAGCGAGTGGGAAAACAATGTTCCGGGTCCCCACGTCTATCCAAGCATGTACGAAAAAAACATTTGTTCGGAGTTTGAAAACTTGTTTTTCTGCAAAACCTCAGTTTTCTTCAGGGGAATTGCAAACCTCACGTACAAGCAGTAATTTCAGAATTTGGCAATCCTATTCCAGGGTCCCTCAAATTCTTAAAGTACTATGTGTTTGGCATAGCTGAAAATATGTAGCCCGCCTTGGATTCGAGCCCCTCAAATTCTTATACAGTGAATTCTTGTAAAATACTCAAGCTGTAGCCTTATTCCAGGTTAGGGAAATTTTATCATTTACCCAGAAATATGGCCACGTAAACGAGTTTTATTGGAGAATATGATGATCCAGCTATGGATTTTATGGGGAGCAAAGTGCAACACACAGTTTAGGGGTGATGACACCCTTGGGTGTCATCAAACCCGGCTAGCTGGGAAATTCCCGAAGTTCATGGCGAATTTTCCAGCGAACCATGTTTGATTACCGGAGGGTAACTACCTTCGAAGTGTTCGCATGGCATGCTATGCCAACAATGATGGAACATGAATTGAATGGTTGAAATGTGTTTTGTGATATTACCATATCAGAAGCGGACATGCTGATTTGGCTTGCAAATATGGAGATTGATGATTGAAACAACTCTTTTTGGGAGTTATGAAGCCAACCACATCCAACAAAACCCATGAGCGCAAAGGCTGAAACCCCGACACCTTGGTTGGAAAAGTTTATTTGCAGCTGTAAATGGGTTTGTCATGGTTTGTCTGAAATAGGGTGCCCCCAAACCCATTGGATTATAATTTGTTTTCCATCTTAAGATATCGCAATTTAGGTGATTTTAGGGGTATATCCCATTTTCAGACACACCCAATCTGTGCTGGTTGAGTTCCATGTCACATCTTTCTGGTGTCTCCTTTGGGTAGCTATATTGGCCATGCAAACTTCAACGTTTTTTTCCAGGTTTGCAGCCTGAAAAATTGGTGACTGAGCCACTTCCAGGGTAGTCACCCATGCCATGCACCTGGCATACCTTTCAGTAAATGGAGTGATTAAAGATTTCGAACCGCCCACGCAATGACCATTGCAATTGGAAATTAGTGATTTGTTTTGCAAATATATATATATTTATATTTATTATATATTTATATATATATTCATAAAATTATTTATATTATTATATATATATGTTATTATATATTTATTATATATTTATATACATCTATATGTATATACATACATTGGGTTCCGCATGATTTTGCATGATTTGGCGAAGAATTACTATTCAATACAAGCATACTGTAGTCAAGTTGCTTGAGTTTCTCTAGTGGAAGTGACCCAGCCAACTAAGGAGAACTCGGACTCGGACCCCGAGTTTTTCGCGGAAGAAAAGTCCGTAACCTGGCAAAGTGGTGGCTGGGCCATGTAGATGTCGCAGTTAAATGGCAAATAGAGAAACTGGGCTGGACTAAGTAAGTAGTACTATGGCTCATAAGTAGTAATTATAAGAATGCAAAAAAAAGCATAAGACATTACAGCATTTTTGTTTGTACAGTACATTATTTAATGATATTTATCTGTGTGTGTGTTCGTATGCACGCATATGTACATATATATATAATATAGATGGGCATACATTTATTTATGTGAGCATGCCATCATAATGCAATATAAAATATATAACATATTCCCAAGTGAGCACATAGCACCCCCTGTCTATAGCCTTATGAATTCCTACGGTTTATGATTACAGCCTAGCAATTCCCAAAACACTAGAAAAGTAACATATGGAAGTTTCCTGGCATGGGGGTACCCCTACATCATCCATTTTAACCGGATTTTCCCTGATAAACCATCCAGCTATTGGGGTACCTCCATTTACGGAAACCCCCATGTCCTAGCAAAGTATATTGTGATAATTGATCTCCTTTCGTCTACGATGCACGTTTCAATTTTGTTCAAATGCTCCATCCATTCTGGGATGATGAGCACTGATGAATCGGTTACCTGGGGGTGAAATCCACCAAACTGGCCAACCAGTCATGGGTTTCTGAGGCACTCGGTATTTTATGAACGTAGGTTTCTTAAAATGGATGGTACCCCCAGATCATCGAAGTCATGGACCATAACATAGCATTGATAGTATTGAAACAACCATGGTTGTTGGGGATCCTCCAATTTCAAGAAACCCTCAGGACACCAGAGAAGAAGAAATCGATCGAGGAGCTGATCAAGGACAGATGTCACCCACCGGTCAGGTCGGTGTCATCAAACATGGCTGGATGGGAACCCCCCCTATAAACAATGGGAAAATCACGGGACAATATTGGAAAGTCATGGGACACACATAAGAAAATATGGGAGATTATGGGAGATATCCTATCATAGCGGAGGATTGAATGAAAAAAAAATCAATAATTTGTCATATTGATTCGTGCTGGGGCTTGGCGCAGACTCCGAAATTGGATTGTGGAATGGTTTCATATGTTGTTTCATACTCTAGGGGTCCCAGTATATATATGTATATATAACACATATATCTATATACACATTATGTATAGAGAGAGAGAGAGAGACACGGGGAGAGAGAAACAGAACCAAGGAACTTATTCCTCATTTTTTTGTTCGATGGTCCCCACGAATCATGGCCAAGATTCCCCTTTTTTGTTGGCAATCACAATGATTTTGACACTTGATACTCAAATGATCTAAAGTTCAAACATCATCATCAACAAGCTTGCTCCCAACACCAGTACGATTGGGGGTAAATGTGGTAAATATAGAGGTTACATATGGTTATATGACTCATGGCTATCATTTATCTTTAATGTGTTGGAACAACACTGATCAACATATCCTAGAGATGAGACCATCACCGACCAGCTGAAGGAGCGCAAGGAACGTGAGAAAAACAACACCCCGGAGGCAAAGCTGGATGTTGTGTTTTCTTGTTTTGGGTATTTTTTTTGTGTGTTGAATGATGGTTGATGTATGAATTGATATGATCTAATGATATTTTCTATAGTTGATGATTTTATTATTGTTATATTTAAACATGTGTTTGCAATTTTCCTATTTGCAATGCACATGATTCCAAACTGATTTCTCCCCTTTTCCAGGCGATCGCCAAAAGGCAAGCAGAGGAGGCGGCCGAGAAGATCGCAGCCTTCAAGAAGAATGTGCCTCGGGTCATCGTGTCGTCTTCTGGTAATGCACCTTTTCAAAAACCATGGCGATGCCACAATAATTACTGTATAAATATGGGATATTTGGGTATTTTTGAGGCAATATCTTTCGAAGTCTTGGAGATTTGAACAGGAAGAGAGAGGAGAGAGGACATGTCCAGTTTAGGGGAAAGTTTAAGGCCCAGACACAAACATCAGAAAAACCAGGGGAGTTTTGATTAACCACACATAACCAATGAATGATATGTTAATCAATGAAGTTGGGTATAATATGTCGAATGACTAACATGTTATTGCTGCGGAGATGGGGACGACGGCCACAGGCCATCGATGTTGTTGGGCAGGAACCTCACAAATATGTTGTCAGCAATCCCATTTTGTTTGACATATTCGTTGGTTTGGTGTAGTTTCATAAATTCATAATGGTGTTTGTTATTATTTAGTGACAATACTCATATATATATATAACTATGTATATATATATATACATGTGTGTGTTTTGTTGTTATATACAGATATATATATGTATACATATACATATATGTATATATGTATGTGTAAATCTTTGCTGTACTTACATGACAACATAGCTGCAACTTCACTGTCAACGATGATTAGTGTCTAGAACTCATCTGGTGTGTGTGTGTGCGCGCAGTACTGCAATTCAGCTAGGTATATTAATTATTAGTTTCAAACGAATCTTATATAATGGTTCTTGATGAAGTTAGGGGTTAGGGACCTATTTTTAGGGCCTTAAGAGCGCCCTCGAGTCATCTCTGAGATCGCCCTGGATGCGCAGAAGATGCTGAAAGACGAGGAGGTTTGGGTATCGCGTGGGTGATCCAGAGGTCCTATAGCTGAATCATAGTACCGCCATGCCGCCATCCTATGGATGCAGACCAGTACCAGTAATGGTTATTAATGGCCAATAATGGTAAATAATGGTTAATAATCATGGTTAATAATCATGGTTAATAATGGTTAATAATGGTTTATAATCTGCAGCAAATCCAGGATAACAATGGATACCATTTGGTTATGACTAACAGTTCGCCATGGAAAATCCCTGAAATAAATGGAGGTTTCTAGCTGGGAAAATCATGCATTTCTATGGGCCATGGCTTCCATGGCGATGTTAAATAACAAGAGGGTAAAATCCTACGATAATAGCGGTCAACTACTATCTACTGATCTATTGTGTTTTTTCTCGATGGTGCGTTACATTTGATAGTTGATTTTTCATGTTGTGAGTCAGGCAGATCAAGGGCCTTTACATTCTTCATGTCACATTTTGAAGAGATAAAACATCGGTTGATATAGGGGTCAAACTGTGAGAGACAACGGGCGAAGCTGATAGAACAACACATGGTCCTTTTGCCGGATCAGGAATCACTACAGCTATTCACGGCGGGGAGCAAGCAGCTAATTACAGACGACAGCAGACGACTGGGATTACTTGGCCCCACCTATTTGTTGAGTGATTCCATCCTTAGCGGTCAATGAAGGTGCATCAAGGGCCCTGCTGAATTTGTGATGGCAACTTCTTTCTCAGCTCAGCTGTGAAGATCTACCCTTAGAGTACTTGGAGTGAACAAACCTGGACCTGCCAGATGATCCTCTTGACCTTGAATTCAACGTACAGGAGAAGAAAAAGAAAGAAGAGGAAGAAAAAGAGGCCATGGGGAAAAACATGCCCAATTTCACCTGACCTTAAAAAGCAAATCGGCAGAAACATGGTGTTTCCAATCCTTTGATGGGGAATACGCTCTTTTGAACCAACTTTGATTGCCAGACACCAGTGAGGCAGCCCGAAAGAAGCAGTTCTTAGACGACATCAAGGAAGCCTTGAAAGTGGTCCGCCGCTCCACGGCAGTGGTAATCCGACATGGCTAGCTTGGGAACCCATGCTATTTGAATCTATTTGAGATGATTTTCCATCATTGTCCCATTAAAATGGCCATTTATGGGGTTTTCCGGGGCCATGCTTGATTACCAGAGGATTGGTATTCCCAAATTTTTGGGTGAGGATCATTAAGTGTCAGTATAAGTGTCATTTGTTTGGGGGGAGAGGGCTTTGATGGGGTGCATATGCTTTGCTAGTCTGACCTCAGCTTCAAGAATCACAAGTGGTCTGGGAATCATTTAAGAATTTAAGAAGTTGATTATTTTCCGGAGCCAGATTTACAGGATGCGTATATAATCTATAGCGGCGATAACCTTTCACTCCGTAACCCAATCCCAGAATTCTGTTGGCTATGTTATCATTTTGCAAGCTCTGCGTAATTCAGAACCTGGACCAATCTCCATATTATATTATATACACAATTTTACATACATGCATGCATGCATACGTACGTACGTATGCACGTACATGCATATACACATGTAGATATGTATAATCTTAAAGAAAACAAACAATACATGTTTATTTGATGTTTACATTAACATAAATGCTGTACATAGAACACACACACACATATATATATATATATATATACATAAATAAACGGAAACTGCATTTTTATTATTATTTTATTTTCCGTTATTATATATGTGTATATTCTATTCGTCCAGTTGGCTCATCCGAGGCAAACTCGCCACATCACCTGAGGAGGATCCCAGTGGAGGTGTCGCACCCATCCCCGAAGAATTATTCTGCGATGGTCCACAGTCAAATATGTATTGTATAGCATGGTATATTTGTATAGCATTTGATTGTCATATTTGTATAGTATTGTGTAGTATAGTATAATGTTAAATATGTATAGTATACTTGATTCGGTCACAAATTCATTATATATTTGTATAATTCTACATGATTATGTGTGATTTGTGCATGTTCATGTCTACATAAACTATAGAAAAGTAATAGTGTATGTGTATATCTGTATATGTGTGTGTGTACCGATTGATTTATAGCGTAATGCAATGTAATTTCATTAATTTGATGTACTGTTATTTCAGGTAATATAATGTAATTTAATGTTATGCAATGCAATGCAATGTAACGTAATGTAATTGTGCAATAAATTTAAATGATACTGTAATGTATGTTCATGCAATAAAATGTTCTGCAATGCAGTGCAATTTCATGTAAAACATGTAATGCAATGTAGTGTAATTTCATAATAAATTGACATGTATTGCAATTTTATGCAAACAAATCTCGTCTAATGTAACAAAAAATCATGTAATAAAACATTGTAAAATGTAATGTAATGTAATGTAATGTAGTGTCATGTCATGTAATGTAATGTAATGCGTGTATGTTATTTGTATGTGTGCACTTCACGCTAGGTAGAACAAGTCGAGCGGGATTATGGATGTGTTTCAGCATGTTCCAACTTTTGGCTTCCAACCGGGCCTATTTCATATAATCCTGTCGTCACAATGGATGTTCTTTGTCGTTCTGAACGTGAGAATATGATTCCATGCTGCAGTTCTTGCTGGACACAGTGGTGCTCCAAATTCAACATCCCCAAATTGGAGGAATTGAAGTTTTGAGAGTCAACAAACAAGAGAATTTATTGCAACTATATTTAACTGATCCAAATAAAGACTTTGTTTTCGCTCTATTTTCATCCCTAGTATTTACATGTACTTACAGTTTGTGGTGGGCATGCGCAGGCCTTTTCATCCGTCAAATCTTGCCACTGGGGTCATTGGGATGTCTACGGGACGATTCGACCATTGGCGACATGTACCCAACATGTTATGTGAAACTGCCAGGACCTGGCCTGACACTAAGTGAAGCGTTTTCTCGGGATTTCTGATGATTTCTTGGGGCCCAAGCCGGTGCTAAAAACGATTAGGAGGTCAACCACCAAGTGAAGAAAAACTCTGCGATCCATTTTGCTTCTGTACCCCTTTGAAACGGAGTTCAACAACACACACAAGGTAAATTGTAATATATATATATATATATATATATATAATGTATATATATATATTATATATATATTATATATATAAATATTTATCATGGGCAATGTTCTTTTCGTGCTTGGGAGCACCGTAACTATCATACCTTCCCTTGAGCCGCGGGTCGCATCCCCATTGTTTGCTGATAGCTGGGCAATCCAAGCAGGGTGGGTTGCTCAACCGCCCGAGGAGAGATCCCCCTGGTTGCGGGAGCACTGGCTCAACCACATTCAGCAAACGATCAATTCTGGCCTTCCACTTCTTCCTCCAGAAAAATCGAACCCAAGAAGACTATATATATATAACCTATATAATATAGAACATAACAACAAAGACATGGAGCGAGAGAGAGAGAGAGAGAGATCATCCTCCCAAGCCTCCGTGTTTTTTTGATGCCAACATGTTGAAACCTGGCGCAGGTGAGTTGATGAAGGCCGCAAAGGCCAGTGTTGCCCAGGCCTTGGCTGCTGCGACCAAGGCAGGAATGTTCTGTTGATCAACGCTGCAGTGTATTTGAAATATGAACTCCCCTTTTTAAAGGTAGGGTTGATGATATGCATTTGAAGATATGTTTTCTTGGTGTTGATTTTTTTTTGGGGGGATTATGTGCATATATATATATATATGTTTGGTATATACTTTCCTTCATGGGAGGACGTGTGAGGGCCAACCGCTGTTTAGGAGGTCGGTCAAGATTTATTGACCCACAACCGCGCGACGTTTTTCAGGCTGGTATTGATCAAGAAGATATCGTTGCAGCCTCACAAGCAGCACCCGAGGAAAACGAGGACAGAGGGGTGGGGACCAGAGGCGAAGAGCTCAAAATTCATCAGTCCCACAGATCCACAAATACACACTGACTGGTTGGTGGTTTGGAACATGAATTTATGACTTTCCATATATTGGGAATAGTAACCCCAACTGACAAACTCATATTTTTCAGAGGAGTAGGTATACCACCAACCAGTAATTATACCCTCTGGTAAATTAACATAGCTATGGAAAATCACAATTTTTAATATGTAAATCAATTATAAATGGACAATTTTAATAGCAAACATGTTCAGTTTGCTGCGCTCGGAAAACCTATTCGCATTGGGCGCCAACATTCGATCCCAGGGTCGTCCCTGGAAGAGGGTCGTCCCAACGCAGGAAGAAGAGGATGAGTCCGGTCACCCATGGCGCTGTTGGGATGGGTTATGCAGGCACCTTCGACCTGCATCCATAGCCGACATAGCCGACATAGCCGACATTGGAATTTCACATTGCCAGAAAGATGGCCCATGGAAACTTAAGGATGACTTACCGGTTCGAGAAATGGTGGAGTTTCATAGCAAACAGTGTTAAATTACCTGAGGCTTACAGCCTTGCTAATGAAATGCGTCTTATTCACTGGGGTCTCAACCAAATTGGATGGCTGGCTGCAGAATGACTAATTAGCGGCCTCCTTGACATGTGGTGTGTATATATATATGTATGTATATATATATTATATATATATATTATTTTGAATCCCAGACTTGGATCAAGGGAAGTTCAGCCGCTATTTTTCTTGATGGTAAAGATAGCGGTAGCGGTTTCCTGTGGATTTCTTGGACATCAATCCTTTGATTGAGCTGGCTGACTGGCTGACTATGCCTCGACCAAGGAAGGACAAGGAGAAAGCCCAAAAGAAGATGAGTAAGAAGGACACCCGTCCGGAAACCAATCTTCTGACGTTTCTTCTTGATATGTTCAAACCAAATGCTGCACATCTATATATCATTATATATCCCACATCTAACAAATTCACACCAAAAATAAGAGCTGAAATAAATAAAACATGGCCGTTTCCTGGGTCCATGGCGTTCGGCCGCTGTGAATTTTCCGAAGGAGAAAAAGAAGATTGCCAAGGTTGCCGACGCCACTTGGTTTCAACGGCTGATCCTCCAGAACAACGGGCCACATGGGGTCTCCATACAGATCCAGTACTAAACCAACATGGCCACCAATCATGGTGGTAATAGTGTTTGATATTACTAACATTTTACTAACAATAGTGATTGTACCAATGGGAATTTCAGGATCCTAAATTGGAGGTACCTACCATTTTAGGATCCTGAAAGTCCCATTGATTGTAACAGACCTAAACCAGGGTTCTTGTGCAGTGGAATGGTCTTGTGAAGCCGAGGTTGCTGCCATGCAAGCCAAAGAGGAGGCCCGATTCCCGATGATCCACCGGGATGATGTAAAATGTGTTCATTGACCCCCAATGGTTGTTAAATGGGATGTTTTTTTATTGGATGTACATGGATGTACCACATTAATGTATTTTTTTGGATGTACCACATTAATGATCATTAATGTAATTGGACAGCACTCGAACTAATTCTGATACTTTCATACATTTACCATTTCCAGCTTAGATCGCTGAAGGGCATGTATCTACACAACAGACAGATGACCGAAGAGTGTCTATATATATTGTTTGCATCAGCGATATATAAATCCGACTTGCAGTTGAATTGGTTTATTGAAAAGGACCATAGGGGCCTTTGAAGCCTTTTGACATTGGAATCCAATGATAATTTCGGCACATGTATAGCACACTTTGCCAATCCAAGTTGTTATTCCTCTTTGGAAATGATGCAGTGCCTGGATTATAAATCACTTTTTGACCTTTTTGGGGGTTACCTTAAGATCCATTCCATTCCATTCCATTCCAACCATCCCTTAACTTCCACCGTTGGGCACTGGGAACATCCACTTTGAAGTTGAGAAGCGGCTCAAAGCTTCAACTCGGCTCTGGATTCTGCACTGTTCCAGCGTATTGCATCCAGATTGATGAAATTAAATTATATACGGGGCAAAGACTTGGTATGAATGCTTCAATGCTATAAATATATAACTGGTTGGTGGTTTCTAACATCTTTTTTATGGCTTTCCATATATTGGGAATAGTAACCCCAATTGACAAACTCATATTTTTCAGAGGGGTAGGTATACCACCAACTAGATAATATATCCCCATCTAAATCATATATCAAGAATTATCAATACCTAATTTTCCCAACATCTCCCAGACGCCGCGGATGTCGGCGTAACTAGTTTATAATATTCCAAACAACCCAACGAGTGGTAACACAGTGCTGTTCCATTCGATGATCCCCGATTGACGCCAGGGCAGGTCCATTCCAGACATCGCAAAGGCTGCCACGCAAGCAGCCAAGGCCCGCAGGTGATATGACTGGAGCATATGGAGCAACATTGCCAAGGCTGCTAAGGAACAAACTGAAGTCAGGTGAAAGCATCCAAATTCGTTATAGTAACCTACATTATGTGACCTCAACTTGGAAAAATTATAATTTTGGATCTGGGACCAAACCCCCCCAAAAAGATAGAAACATAATCGCTAGTTTTGTGAGACAAACAACTTTGCTTTTTTTTCTCCTAGGGGCTACTAATGATATATCCATCCCTCCAGTAAGATGACCCAGGAGTCAGAGAGTTGTGTTCGCCATGATTTTCGGGGTGAAAAAATCGTGAATCAATCAGCCCTTTTTTCTTGTTTAGCCAGCAGAAATCAAACATAAATTCAACATCATGATGGCCAATGTCAGCAGAATTAAATCATGGATATTAGCCCTTTTACTCATGAATCAATCAGCAGAAATTAAATTGTGGGCCAATATCAACATCGTTTATTCCGGAGAAGACTTTGCCGCCCCGTTTTTAGAGTGGGACAACTTCGGGACAACCCTCAAACACTATCAACCACTCATGATTTTCTTCCATGACATGTTTGGCTCAAAATCTCTCCGCCTAGGGGCGTAGTGAGTATGTAATTTCTGACGATGTCCGGTGCACAACATGGCTATGTGGATCTATCATTTGCTGACAAAGGTGCAGCTGATGAAACTGATGAGGTCAATCTTCAGATGCTGTGCTTGACCGGAGAAGGAGTGACACTAAGCGTCCCTCGCTCTATGCTTGTGTATGACCTACGTAGATTGGTGTCGCAGAAGATTCCATGCAAGCCAGGCGCAAAGCTCACCGTGCATCACGTGAATGGAAAACTGACGCTTGATCAAACCTTGGGAGAGCACGGGATTGTTGGCAAATCGGTAATGCTGTCCCGCACTTACGTGCCAACCAATGTGTACACAGCATGGCGTTATCCCTGTGGGCTCCAGACTTGTGAGAGAGCGTTGGCGATAGAAGGTGTAGCACAACTTGAGCTAGTAACGGGTGGAGAGTATTTACATCATCTCCCCCGCAGCCTTGCAAGACTGACTTTTTTGCGATTTCTTCAACCAAAGCCTAGAGCGGGTGGCTTTGCCATTGAGTCTTCAAAGCCAAAGCCTGGAGCGAGTGACCTTGCCGTCGAGTCTTCAAAGCTTGAGTTTTGGAAGGGATTTTAACCGAGCGGGTGACCTTGCCATCGAATCTCCAAAGCTCGAGTTTTAGCAATCAGTTCAACCAAAGCCTAGAGCGGGTGAGCTTGCCGTCGAGTCTTCAATGCTTGAGTTTTGGCTGGAATTTCAACCAAAGCCTGGAGCGGGTGAGCTTGCCGTCTATGATTATGATGAAGTTGACTAGTGACTCGTGACTAGATCATTCACATTGACTAGCCTTGAGAGTTGTAGCGCGTAAAGCTGAGTTGAAATTGGTTTGTAAAGCCAGCCGAGTGGATGTGGCAATCCCAAGGACAGGCGTGTTTCATAGCTTTGCGGCATTAAACGTGCAAACATGTATTAAAAATATAGTGTTCAGGTTCTAGAAAAGCAAGTGGGAGATGGTTTACCTGGATTTGCTGAAGATTTTTGTTAGTTTCCCATTGGTTTGCCGACTATGACTTGGGAATCTAATGGTAATATGCTTGATGGTGTTTGGTCCCCTTAAGCATAACCCAAGTTTATCGCAATGTGGCGCCCCCAAGTTATACGTTGGTTTATAAACCTCATTACCTATAGTTGTATAATTTTAATTAGAGGTATCATAACCCGAATCGTTATGGGAATTATGTCTGCCAAGCAATGGCGATTTTGTGGCCACAGGGGGGCCCCCACTTGGCATGGGATGGAGGCGCTAAAACGTTTTCCAGGCCTGGGGTGGCGATGCTGAAGATATCAAGCTGGCAGCCGCTGCTCGACAGAGAAGATCTTCCACCCGTGATTTGCCGAGTCGATGGGAAATCTTATGTTTTTTCCCCACCTGCCAGGTGAGGGTTGTTAGATTTTATGTCAGTTGCCTCCTCCTGCCTCGTCCTCCTCCTCCTCCTCCTCCTCTCCTCCTCATCCTCCTCGTCCTCCTTGTCATCCTTGTCGTCCTTGAAGTCCTCGTCGTCCTCGTCGTCCTCGTCGTCCTCGTCCAACTGCGACCCGCGATCCACAGTGTTCTCTGCCGGACCTCAACCGCGA
>Ga0126342_10011658_pt1 | contig 15691 bp, 18 predicted proteins | sample Cyp1metagenome_FD_92528 | JGI IMG/M metagenome (GOLD analysis project Ga0126342, IMG submission 92528) | Coral microbial communities from Lord Howe Island, Old Settlement Bay, Australia - Cyphastrea 1 metagenome | ecosystem: Host-associated > Invertebrates > Cnidaria > Coral ...
CTTTCCCTCACTAACTCTTTCTTTGACTAACTCTTTCCCTGACTAACTCTTTCTTTGACTAACTCTTTCTTTGACTAACCCTTTCCCTCACTAACTCTTTCTTTGACTAACTCTTTCCCTGACATTCTAAAAGTCCGTAACACGGAAGTTTCTCCCCCTAAACTTCCTTTGATTATATTATAGGATTTATAGGATATTATTGGACATTGATATGCAGTTAGTATATCCTCATTTATAGGAATTTATAGGATTCTATATAGGCTTATAGGTAATAAATGAGGACGTTTATGTGATGGTAAAACTCTTTACTTGTGGAAATTATATACCAATCAAGGGTTTATCGAGGATTTTTGGGTAACTATAACCATGACCTCCTAAAAGGACCTGCACAAAATAGAGGTTTCATAAGCCCCTAGGAAGAGGTGATTCCAGGTACAATTTCCAAAAGGCTTCGTTCATTGGCTTCATCTTCCCAAGTGGATCATCACCAGTGAATAGGCACCAACCACCTTGGTTCCTTTCCCTCTCAATGTTTTCTAATAATGACCAATCTAGGTTGGATGCAAAAATTCAACCAATTTTTCCCATACAGCTCGGTTTTTTTTGGCCACTTCCCCGGTTTCTCAGTCGCTATGGGCCTCAACGCTTGGTAAAACAGGCCCAGGCAAGCTTGAGCCGGCGGCAAAAGCACTTGGTGCTGCAACATTCGGCTCTGAATAGTAGGGTAGGGTGCCACAACATCTTATGGTTGAGTAACCTGGTGACATCCCGGCCGGAAAGATTGGGATACTGAAGAAATTCTGCACATTTCTGCACCATCTTAGACTGAGATATTCCCATAGATATCTTATGGTTGATCATCATTTTCCCTTTCGAAACTGGGGTATCCACTGGTCCCGCGCCAACTTTCCCCGGCACACGGCACTGGGTCGCGGTCCAAACCCCCAACCGCGCGACGATGAAAGCATGGTGACACACAGATCGCAGTGAAAGTGGAGATCGAAGCATCCAGGGGCAATTCGGGTTGTGTTTCCACCCTCAACTATGGATTTAGCTGATTTAAGCAGCCGAAAAGCGGATTGAACCAGCCCAAATGGGATTGAAACCAAGAAACATGTGGATTGAACTATCAAGAATGGGCACGAATGAACCAACCAGTGGGAATTTGGGAAATCTTTGATTTGTATGACCTTTGATTCTGAAATTGGCCAAACCCCCTGTACATCAAAGTAAAACGCATGTGGAACGTCTCTTCACTTTCTCTTCACCGATTGAAGTGCATCATCTCATGTCACCACTGCAGGGTAGCTGCCTCAGTGGATCCCAGGAATGGCACAGAATTCCCACTCAACCAGTTGGTCTGTTTGAGGGTCATGACCTACCAACAGATCTGTAGATCCTCTCCTGAGCTTTTCATTTCAATCGAAATCTCCATATTTCTTGTGGATTTAACCTTCATTTTTCCTCGTTACTGTAGGTCTACCTGTAGGTCTACCTATCCTCCGGTACATGGCAAGCTGGGAAATCCCCAAAGCTGGCGGGAAAGTCATCGAACCGCTGCCCAGTTGCCGCTGGAGGCTGGGGTGGCTGGCTCCTGAAACCGCTGCTGATTTGAGGCCAAACGTGGTGAAACCTTGGAGATTTGTGAAGTCGGCTTTTCGGCAGTTTTTACTGCACCCTCTGGTAATTTAACAGCTGCTATTGAACATGGCCATTTTATAGTGAGTTTTCCCATAAACAATGGTGATTTTCCATAGTTTTTTGTATGTTTACCAGAGGGTCACCCATTTTTCTGGAGGAAAAACCGGAAAAAACCCGATGGATTGGCAAATGAGTCCGAAATGGCTGAACTTTTTAGTTGCTCTTTTTGTGCTCCACATCTGTCCTTGATGAGGTCTTTGGGTTGCTGCTTAGCTGTTGGATCTGAATGATGCGGGTGAAGACCCAATATGACCCAATGTTGATTCACAACAAGCTGGAACAGTAGGAATTCCCATGATTAATATTTGAATTACCAATATGACCTTTTATTCCTTCTATTCCCAATGTTGAATCTAGTCCATTATTTGATATTATGTGTATCTTTTTCCTTCTCTGGTTGCCATCTTTCGGTCAAGCCGCTATCCACTTTGGTGTCCGATCAGTGTCTGCTTTTGAGGAGATACCCCATCGGTTGGCTGGTTATGTCTACTATGCCGATTGATTAACTTAAGGAAACAACCGGAGGAAACTACGGTTTCTATCCAAATGTAGGGGTTTATTGTAGATTTTCCCTTCATGACATTCTGGGTCTGTTGTCGATTGTTGTGTCCATATGCATCTTATGGTTGTCCATTTTGATGAGTCAAATCTCCCATAAGCTGTTCCTATTCCAAATTTCTCCAATGATCTTCCCATTCTTCATGGGTTTTTCCGCATCGATTCACACATCAGGTCCAACATTTTCCAACATTTTCTACCCAGTAACATCCTGTAACACTGCAACATTTCTCCAACATTTTCTGCATGTTTAGTCTGTTTAGTGGTCAAACTCCCAAGGTTTGGTAGCAGCTCCTCCAAGAGGAGCCTCACGGCTGAGATCGAACCTCGGTGCAATGGGTGGGTGGGACAGTTTCAGCCAGGAATTGGTGTGAAAAAATGGAGGAAATGATGATTTACTTCGCTAAACATTGCATGTTTTGTTGATTCTTGTTTGAACTGTCATCATATTTCATCCACTATATAATTGTTGGTATACTGCTCACATGGTGGTGATGTAATGATGAGAACGGTGATGCACTGCACTCATAATAGACATAATGGTGATGTATAATGTTGGATATAAAATAATGCAAAGGAGGATTGACATTTCATGGTATATGATGCTGTTTTTGGATGTTTTTGGTGCACAGTGATGATACAACCGATACAACGATCGACCTAATCGACCTATCCGATGGGATCGACAACCAAACACCATTGGTTTTTCCCAGTAAAGAATTACTAAAAAATCACTTGAGTGATACCTGGGACTGCAACTCAGAAATGGCTGGAAGTCTTCCTCAGACCTCGGTTCCAAGGGATGGTGAAAGATCGATACAGGTTGCATCCATGGTGATGCTGTGGGTCAGTGACCAACTCAAAGATTCCAGACACGGTGTCACCTCCAAAAATCCTTGCAGTGCAGTGCGCAAAAATTGGCCTTCTATTGGTTGGTCAATGGGGGATTTTGGGAATGGTGATGGATGACACTCCCGAAACCGGCTAGAGAATCCCCCCCAAAATGTAAGACTTGCCCTCCTGTAAAGCAACATAGATGTGGTAAAGCTACGCCTTGTAGATCATTTTCCGAAACCATGGAATTTTTCCACATCTTTTTGTATGTTTACCCTAGGGTAGAACCGTTATAACCAGCCGTCCGGAACGCAATGGATTGGTTCCGAACGCATTCTCAAAGACCATGTCCACAATGGATGGCAGCAGCACTTGGGTCCTGCGCTTTGGGAAACGGAGACGCTGAGGTCAAAGCTTCGTCCACAAAATCCTCAAGTGGAATTCTAGAAAGGATTTCTGATTCTCTTGAGAAAGGCAAACAAAGATAGAAATGAAAATATGGAAATCCCCTCATTGCAAACGGTTCTACAATTTCAAATAGCATTTTCCGTTGCCATGCGAAATTATTGGAGAGATCTGCAATTTCTCTACTGTTTGCCATAGGAAAAAATCCACTGTTGATGATGGCCACAAATGGGTATCGCACGAAATCCACTGTATTAGAATTCCATGCCCAACACTTCTTCTCCCACAAATACCAATAACCCCACCTGAACAAACCACTATAATCATCATCATTCTCAATTATGTTCAATGCATGGGGTACCCTCTGGTAATTTAACAGTTTGCTATCGAAATTGGCCATGGAAATCGTTGATTTACCTCGAAAAAATGGTGATTTTCCATAGCAAATCCCCTTCCCATTCCCCAGGCCATCCCCATCGGCCCATCGGCCCATCGGCCATCCCCGCCTGCCGAACTGCGCCTCACGTGGTACCCGACCTGTCACCAGCGTGAGACGGATGGGGATGAACCACCGACATAGCTGTGATGTATGAGGGTTCATCCCCCCAAAAGATGGCATATGCTGGTTGGTGGGTGGTAGAGCCCTACCCCTCTGAAAAATGATGGAGTGAGTAACAGTTGGGATGATGACATTCCCAATAATATGTTTTTTTTTTCCCAAACCACCAACCAGTATGAGTAAGTGGAATGGGAAGGCCCTGGTATCAAAGAAACATGGTGTGGAACACGTGATCACACTAAGTGGATGGTTAACAGGCATCCTCCATTCTCCAAGTTGGAGATCCTAAATCTTTCCAGGCTGGTCGATTCTGGGAATCCTGAAAAATGGATTGGGGTTCCAGCCCTCCAATCTTTATCAATCTTTGAGCCACGAATCACCAAGGGTTTGGCACCTTCTATGGTCCATTTCTCTGTTTCCAGGCCATCTTTCAATGGAGAGAGTTGCCACGCAAGGCTCGCTAGGAGGAAGAGGGACCTGGGAGGTGCTTGGATCGTTGGAAGCTTTTGGGCCAAAAAAATGGGCCTCAGTATGGAACCATATGGAACCCCTCTGCATAGTTTCTCTCAACGAATCTCAGTGGTCTGGTTTCTGCGGCCCCCGAGCCAGGTTGTCAGTCACAACCACAGTTTGGATCACAAACGCTTACTCGCCACATAACAATTTTCTCCGAAACTTGGTGCTCCTAATTCCTACTCAGCAATCTCAGACTCAATCTTTCAACTACAGCACACGGTTTGTATTTGAATCTCCCATCTAGATTCATGAATTCATTCAATCATCAAACATCCTTGAGGTTCTCAACCCACTTTTCTAGCAATATCCAGGGATATATCCAGGGATATATGCCATGTAAATCCCACATTTCACTGGTTCCCAAGCCTTCCCCGGTGCCATCCGGTTGTAACCGGTTGTAACCACGCCACGTGTCCACGGCCTGCAGCCGGTGCTTCCTGGACTCTTCGAGATCTTCGTTGCGCCAGGGGTTGCCGTACATCAAGAGACACAGCAACTCGTGGTGGCATAGCCTGGAAGCACCAAGAGATTATTAGTGTATATATATATTATAGATATAATATGTATATACATTTGTAATGGGATATTTTGGATGTATAACTAACCTAACTTGATATGGTAGTTGAGAGCTTTTTGTTTGACCTAGGTAACTATAGTGAGTTAAAATTGTTGTAGTTGAGATTGTTGGGTTTTAGTTCAGTTATACTGTATTACAATTATGACACTTGCTATTAGTGGGTTTTGATGAGTTCAACGTACATTTTCCGCTGTGACAACCTTGTGGGTATACATTGTAAGACATGATAGAATGTGGTGTATACATCCTTGGATGTTTTGCGATAGAATGGCATCAATCTAAACCAGTGACATATTTCTTTATGTATCACCGTTCAAATTTGATTTACCCTCTGGTAAAATAACAGGAAGATATGGAAAAGGCACCACCATTTGTAGATCATTTTCCCAGGGAAGATCCATGGGTATTTCCCACATCTTTTTGTATGTTTACACTATTGTTTTTGGTATGCGACAGTGAAATGGGTTTCTCGATTCGTCCAAACGCGACCCGGAAACCAGATATTTGGATATATTTGGGTCATCTTGAGATGTAGATTTCACCACCCAAATACACCTCATTAAATCCCCATGACATCCCCAGAACAACTCGTCATTTTGTCACCCTCGGCTTCGCCCAGCAACAGGACTAAGCTTTGGAGCACGGTATCCATGCCCTCTTCCGCTCGCAGCTGCAAGACGAAGTCCAAACTGCCAGCGCAAGGGGGGATAGAACCAGCAAGTCTATAGGGATATCATGGAATATCATGGAATATCATGAGAATCGTTGGTTTTATACCTATAGATTAATGTATATTGTATATCATATCTATAGATACATCATGGAGATATTCTATAATGGAATATCATTCATGGGAGATAGTGGAACATTATGGCAGTACAGGTCTCATTTCCCCATGAAATGGCCGATGCCTGGCAGTAGCGCAGCAGCGGCTGAAGAGCTTCAAGGCTGCGACCTCGGTCAATTTACCCAGGAACACGTCTATCGTAAATCATATCCTTTTTATCTGTATATATATATATACACATATATGTATTGGTGTGTGTGTGTGTGCATGTGCATATGTATACACCTATATGTGTATGTGTATATGTACATACATATACAGGCAAAAATCTGTGTAGATATGTATATATGATATATGATATATGTCTATCTACATGGTCACACGCAGATATTTGCCCTTGGGATATTTGTTGGTTTAGGCATTTCTCCATGTTCAAATTTTGCAACCCTTACCGCACTTTGTGCTTTGTGTGAAAATGAAAGTAACGTTTCGCTGTGGTTTTGGCAGCCACATGTTCGTTTTGTATTGGTATTTGCAGGTTTTTATGTTCTTTTCTCTCCCCGCGTCCATTTCGCTCAAACCTAGTTTTTACATTTGCTCGCCCGGGTCGTTCCAAGTCACATGATCTTTCCAATATCTTTCCCAACTCTTTGGTCAAGTTGGCATGGTTAATTGCTTCGCCACACGAAGCCCCAAACATATGACATTAGCTTTTCAGCAATGCCACCTCCAGGTCTGTCTTTGACGCCACCAAGGGTCGACACATTGTGTGCCAGCGACCACTACCCCAGGTTTCTTCCTGGATCTCACCTTCTTCGCGAACTCATTTTTGTTATGTGAGACATGTTTTTTTAAACTTGTGGTGAGTGCTGGGAATGCCACTTTGGCCAGCTTTTTGCACTATCAGAGTGAAGCTGAGTCTTGCAACCGTTGCTCAAATGCGTATGCAGGTTGGTAGCGCTCAAATCTGCAAACTTTCTATTGCAGGACTGCCAGGAGGATGAAGAACAACAAAAGCGTAGCAGCAAGAGCGTCTTAGAAGTTCCAAGAACGTGCTGAAAGCGTAGCATCAAGAAGGACATGTTGAAAGGGTAGCATCAAGCCCGCACACGTCAAGAACGTTATTACCCTCCCAACCACCCCCAACCCATCCCCAACCCCCCCACCCCCGAACACATGATGTAGTGGAATTTTTACCGAAATGTACCAAAACGCCCTGGGCGTTTATCAACGTGCCTCCATCTACATTTGTATATATGAATATATGTATAGATACTAGCACCTTTATGGATTACAGGAATGTCGTTTTCATCTAATCAAAATCCACCACTATTCTTTGAAGAAAATTCCCCTCTTCACTGTGGCTCTTCTATGACTTCTTGAGAATATGACCTTTCTTGGTTAAGAGCTGGTAGCATCCACCCCATTACACACCATGAAATCGGTATCCATTAAGTGATATACACCAACACCAGATGTAGTATATACATGAATGTATGTATATATATATATTTACACACACACACACACAAACATATATGATATATGTATATAATTCCATCATATTAAACACCCCTCCGAAACCATTGTTTAGTAGGGGATTTACACATGCTTGGGAGCATTTTGGAGCTGATAATGTAAGGTGTGCATACATAGACACACATTAGATATCCACTTTCTGAAGGATATATACATAATTTTTTCATCACCAGTGAATGACCAGCCACCAACCGCCCCCGCCAGTTTTGCTCTGGGCTCTGCGGCTCGACACTTTTGCTTCTCCAAGGTATCGCGTTCGTCTGCGACAGCCAGGCCATCAGGGGCCAATTGTAGGACTAATTTCAGCGGACAATCTTGATTGATCAATTGATCAATTGGGATTACACATTTTAGGACTATTAATAAATTTGAGACTATAAATGGATCACCATCGACATTTGCTACTGATCTTATTGAATGGATCGTTCTTGGTACCAAGCCACACATTAGGAGGTAATCCAATCAACTTGGCCACATGATTTTGTTCATCGAAGCTGCCGAAGCTGTGGGCGATTCAAGCCAACAAAACCTCCACTTAAACTCAATCATTCTGATCCAACAGCCAAATTCGAATATGGACCCCAATCTGTTTTTGTTTTGATACCAAAAACAACTCGTTTTTTGTGGGTTCATTGGTACCCCCAATTTTGACCGCCGCAAGATGACCCCTTGGCGCCTTCAGCCACCGAGGGAAGAACCTCGCTGGACTATAATCCCCCATTATAATGGGCCATTATAATTGACCCATTATGGGATTATAATGATGGATAATTATAACTCTTATCCCTGATGATAAGTAGGGTCAACTATAATGAGGGATTTATTATAATTAATGACCCATTATAATCCCATTATAATCCCCATTTGATCCTCATTGACATCCTCATCTTTCAGACGACTTGATCGCACTGTGAAGCTAGGTTAAATCAGGGATGCTGAAACCCACCAGGTGCCCGGACTAAGAGATCTGCGGCGGCCAAGAGGACGTTCTCCTGTTGTTGGCCGAGAAGAAACCATGGTGAAAAACACGGAGATATGATCATTCGCTGCACAAGGCTATGTCCCAAGGCCCAGAACCTCAAGTCACCTCATCTTATTTGAGTGGATCTTAGGGGTTTCCCCCACTAAACAACCGGTCAAAATCCACATTTTTCGCCGGGAAAACCGGTGAAAACGCTGCTGTTCCTGGGATTCCGCTTGGTGTGCCATGGCAAAAAGCTCTGGACCTCGGGTCTTGGCGCCCAGGATCATAACATAAAATCCAAAATGGTCACTAGGGGTTAACTGTCTCAGACTATCTCACCATTTTTTTTCCAATTTTATGTGGCTGATACATGGTCAATTGGGATAAGAGAGATGTAAGCCTGTTGACAACTGCTGAATGATGATTGTTTTTGTTAAGGCAAATTTACATGCGGTTCATCTACCATGGATGATCCAGTGTACGCCTCTGTTCTTCCACATTGCACTAGCACTGAGCTGCTGTGGTGATTCCAACGATTCCAACGATTTCCAGGGTCTTCAGGGTTTCCCGCCACTTGGTTGCGAGTTGCATACCCTTTAGACCCATGAAGAGTTCATTCGGCCAAACCCTGAAGCCCCTCCAAATCTTCAAGTACATCCCCAGCAATATTGGAGGAACCATTCTTCTCATTGTGGTGATTTCCTTTGGGAATCGTCCAGCGAGCCCTTCCCCGCGGACAGGGACTTGCCATCAAGGCATCCAACAAGCGCAGGCATGGCAGGTGTAAGCTGTCCTTGATGTCAAGATGGGCGATCTGGATGTGTCCAAAAACATGCGGCTCTGAAACCGACCAATATGTATACATATGTATATATATATACGGTACATATATGTATACATGATATATTATATATGTAAATTGGATGTACTGTAATGGGAGATAATGCGATATAATGGGATATACAATCACCAACAATATCACATCAATTGTCCAAACATGGAGGCATTTACATCCAAAATATGGCAAACTTCATGGGGAAAATCATGATTCACCATGGGATGGAACGGAATACCCTGTTTTCAGACAACCCCCCTGGGAATTTACCAGATTGGCATATGGCGGCGATTCTTGATGTGAGACTATGCGCTTCTTGAGATATCAAAACATGCAGCCATTGACGAGAAATCAACCAATTCGACAACCATTTTTTCCAATCTGGACCTGGGCTTTTTGTGTATCCCTAGCATTTGAAGCTGATCTCCCCATGGGTCATAAATCTGTAGCCATAAATGGGAGATAAGCTAATAATTGGTAGCTTTTTACCATTGATACAGTAAACTACGATTCTTCGTCAAAACTCCGCAAGGCGCAGCTCACCAAGGTGCCGGAGTGGGTTCTTCCAAGAGCCTTGGCACGACAGAATTCCTTGGGGGGATGCCAGAGATGCCAGGGATGCCAGGAACATTTGCCACACCTCCCTATTCTTGGCGAAGTCTGCGTTGGACACATCGAAGCGACATGACATGCAATACATCAATACTAGCCATCACCTCTTTCAAATGGCTCAAAACTTGACAATTTAGACGTCAACAGCTCCTGACCAACCTCAACTGCAAGAACATTCATCACTCCTTTGGGGTTCCAATCTTCCTACCTCGTTGAGCTTGTACAGTCCAAAAAACTTTGGACCCTCATCAGAGAAATCACAAAACCCAGGTACCTTGCCCGCAACACTATCCCGCCAGCTAAAAGAGACGGGGCTAGTCTGAAAAGAGGCTACCCCCAATTCGAATCGATCATCATTTTCTCTGTCCAAATATCAAATATCATCTAAATTTAAATATCATCTAAATATCATCATTTTCTCTATCCAAATATCATCTAACCGTGGCTGTATCTGCTATTCTTCACACCAAGGTACACAGATCTCCAGCCGCGCCCTGCGGCCACCAGAGACTTCAGGGCCACCAGTTCTGGAACCTTCAGCTTGGAGGCTGCCTGGGAGCGTGTCTCCACGTGGCAAGTCATGGCTTATGGGTTGAGGTCGCGGTTGAAAAATAGAGGATTCACAGGGGAAAAACCCCACCAATCTGCGGGTTTTGGGTGGTTATTCTGCTTGTATCTGGTTGTAATTTCATGGAATTCATCATTATTCTTGCTCCACCTCTGGTGTCACTTGGATAACAGGCCCTTCCCAAACCGAGACCGCGCCTCGGAAAAGGCCAATAAGAACGGCAAGATCTCTCCGTTGTCAGCCTGCGACCTGGAAGCTGACTCCCACTGGCGCCAGGGGCCTGGAAACAAAACTGACTGATTCCCATTTCCGTAATGTATACTTACAATAGTATATATATATGTATATGTATATAACTGTATATATGCATATACTATACATATATTTTGTGAGTCACCAACCCATCGATAGTGCTGAAGCTCCCATTTTTGTGGCCGCTCCCATGCAGCCCGGAGACTCCATGGCTTGCTGAAGAATGTCACCCAAGACGTCAAAGAGGCCCTGGTTTTCTGCTGGAAAACCGGCTGGTTTCACCGAAAACATGCCATGTGAAATGGGAAAAAAATGGAAGAAATGCTTGGTGGCACGGTGGCATCAACACCCCGAAACATTGGTGGCGCAGATATGATGAGGATATCGCAGATATGATGAGGATGTAACCATCAAAACACGTGAAGACTTGCCAACAAGAATCCAGTGGTTGGCGGCTATTCGTGACCCAGCTCACCAAACAAAGCGGTAGAGTACAAAAGTGGCTTCAAATTTCAGCAAGACGATATTCAGAAGTGTTCGCTTGGTGACACCAGGATTTCCCATCAAATTTTCGTGATTTAGCTATGAACAACGGGGATCTAAAAATGAAAGGTGGGATGCTAAACCGCCCGAAAAATGATCTAAACATCCAAAGAGAGAACAGAACTAAACAAAATCACTCAAACACACAAAAAAAAATTGCTCACCCCATTTCTGCATGACTTGAGCCTCGGTCGCTGGAGCTGCTGCAGCAATCTCTCCTTGGCGATGGGAAGATCAAGGGTCCTTGGAGATTTTGAAACATATGGTGATGTGTCATTTTAATGATGTTTTGATCAAGAAACCATAGTTCAGTAATGTTCATGATCAATTTTGATCAGGTTCATTACTTTGATTTCTATACACACATATGTATATATATATATATGATCATAGAACCATGAGTCAGGGATGGGAAGGATTTGTACAACTGATTTAACCATCAAACATCTGCAGATTTCGCCACGAACAGTTGGGATTCCGCCATCTGGGATAAAGACCCCATTATCTGTGATACAGTGATACACAACCCTGGATGGGGGAACGGAATGTATGTTATTTCTTGGCACCAAATAAATAGATAGCTTTTGGGAATTAACCCTTGGAGTTTCACTTTTTGCCCAATCTGGCGAAAGGCTGAATATGCCAGAAACACTGAAGTCTGGAAAGACATCATGAAACTGTTTCAACTATATTAGACTCATCAAGTTATTGATAACAAATCCAACGGATTTATTTCGTGGTCAGCAGGCCGGGGTATTTTCTGCGTCAGTCGCTTTTTCTCGGTGCCACATTGAGCTCGAGGGTGACGCCAGCGCAGGCGTGCTGGGCTAGCGATCTGGAACTGTGAAATCACATCGAAAGGGCTGGTGATGGATGTTGCTCCACATGTAAAGTGGGAAGAGCAGGGAAGAGCGGTGTTTTGGCATAGTCTATGCTTGCAAATCCCGAATTCATTCTATGACAGTCGCATGTTTTCAAAGGCATTAGGTGATAACCAACATTTTGTGTCGGGTCAACTGAAAAGCACCAAAGCACAGGTCAAGTCCAGACAAATCTTCATTGTCCCATCTGGAGTGGATGGTCACACATTGCGGTGCTCCAATGGCCCGAACACATTCCGATAAATGCAACCTGGCAATTGAAAAATACCATATGTTAATATTCATAATATCCATTTCTAGATGATCTTCCTTGTGGTTTAGCAATGATCTGCCATGATGTTTTCCATTTACCCATGCTCCCTTGAGGGGCACAACGTCACAATGTCACCTGGCACGCAGCTCAAAAGCAGTGGCGCCACCCTCGGGAACAGCAGCGAATGGGCAGGTCATGCATGGTACAGCGGACAGCGACGACAACGGCAGCGGATCCTTTGATCCACGCCGCGACGTGCAACGCGGCGAGGGGTTCAAGAGAACGAGAAGTCTTTGGATGTTGGACCCAAATGGAGAGTGAATATTCAAATCTTTGTACGTTGGTAGATATGAAGAACATATAGGAATTGTCACCATTCCATACCAAAAAGAGCCACATGTTCATGGGAGAAGTGTTGCACTGGTCGGAGAGCTTCAATATACAACGAATACGAGATGCGCATCTCGAAGGGTCTCATTCGCTGCCATCCAGAGTCGTATTCAAATCAGAAAATCATGAAAATCCACAGAATTTACCATTTATCATCCATAAATCTATCGAAATATAAAAAGAAATCATGCACAGATCTGGGAAATTATCTGGTAATCTAGCATAGTCATGGACAACCACCATTTTTCATGGGATCGTTATCCAGAAACGGGCCAGTTTCCATCACAAAGGGTATCCGTAAATTCCGAATCAACAAAATCCAGAGAACTGACATTTATCACCATAAATATCCATAAATCTACAGTAAATGAAGCCATCCAAATCTGAGAAACTGGCCGCGGATCTCGGGTGTTGGCAAGGGCGACACCGGATCCCATGGGTTTTTCACATGGATTCCCCAACCATCATGGGGAAAATGATGATAAACCGAACCATTGGAGTTTTGGGACCATTTTCAAAGCTGGATGATTTTGGACTCCAAATGTTTTTGTGATGGATCTTAGGTGAATTGAGATGATCCTAGACATGAAAAACCAATGAGAACATGATTCTTGAGGAGAGATATATCATGATATACCCATCTTTCTACCCATCTCCAGATGAGATTTTCTCCGTTGCGGCCACCCAGTTATCCTCGGCGCTCAGAAAGCCTTATATGCGGGCGCCGGCCATCTCTGCCTTGGCTGTTCAGTTTTGCAGCTTGGGATCATCTTCCATGACTTTTTTCGGAGATGGAGAATTTCAATATTGGTATGCACAGATAAACATATATCTGTATATGTATATGTACATATATACATATGTATTATATATATATATGTTTATATAATACGGGGAAAGTCAGGTTTTGATAGGCTCCCACTTTCGTTCGGGAGAATTCACCACTGAAAGATGATCCCAAAGATGTGTGTTTTTTTTTTTTCCCTGAAGGGAAAGGGTGCTGCTTCCATCCCTGATTGTATCTTGCTGATTCCTTGACTCTGGCGACCAAATCATCTACTAGCTCGAGTGGCTAAAAAATGGAATTTAAAGGCCAACAGGCGACAACCAACAATCAAGATGTCATTCTCTGACTCAATTTGTGGCTACTAAGTGCAAAAACTCCAGTGGTTCTTTGCCTGCCCATCAAACGTTAATGTCATACTTCCCCATCTAGGAATAACGTGTTTAATATCCAGTTTACCGACATTTCGTGAGCCAGTTACGGACAATGTACATGAAATCAGGTAGTTCAATGTATGAACCTCCACGAGTAGGATTGTATTTGTTATGTTGGATTTAAGTTTATCGCTCACCAATCCACTCTCCGACATCTCCATCTTGTCTAACTGAAACTCTATGTCAGTTGCCATTGGATTTAACTTTTGACGGATTTCCTCTTCGTTGGTGATGTTGTATCTTCTACTTCTGATGCTCTTCCTTATCTCTTCGTTAGTTTTATTGCTCTTCATGGTGGCGGAAACCTGTAAAATGACTTTCATTCTCTTGTGTTTTTATTTTTTTAAATCTCAAATTTTGGATTTTGAGATACTGTAGTGCCTTGATGCCTCTAACTATGACGTTGGTGATGGCATATGAATTGACATAACCCTTGAAAGCACATTGTTCGGTGGTGGTGGCTTTGTATCTCATTTGAATACCTGTGAGTGTCTTGTTCTTGTCAAGATTCACCCACCTAATGCCTCTCTTCTCCTTCAGTTCATACTTTTTGTAGTCCATAGTCTGCCTAATCTTGTTGAGTTTGATGTTCAATACTTTTGGGATGGGTTTTCCTCTTTCAAAGTTGTAGGTCTTCTCTCCTATCTTGAGTTCCTGTCCATTCCGTTCCACTATCTCACCCTTTTCGGATGATAAAAGATAATCTAAATAAAAGATAATCCAAAACAATCTGGTGTGAATGAGCCATTATAGTATCATCTATATTATTATAATCTTCTGCTTCTTTGAATAGTTTTTCAGCGTGAATTGTTTGTGGAGGATTTTGAGGTTGAAGTGATTGTGAGTTGAGTTGAGTTTCAACATTTAGTCGGTTTTTCAACCTTGTATCCTCTGCCATATTCTCCTTACTATATAAGTATAAGGTAATATTTCTTTAAGTAGTTTTTTACGGGTTCAGGGTTGGGGGGGGTTCTGGATTGGGGTCGGAGTTCAACATCAAAAACTTCTCAATAAAAATGAAAGTTATTGTGAAAAAAACGGAATAAAAACTCGTTGAGCGAAAGGTGTTATAAGGTGTCTTGAAGCACCTTTCAACACTGACATCTTTTCCTCATACAAATGTTGGCTTGACGATTGGATAAATTCGATTTGGACGAAATGATGCGTCCGCAGTCTGGACACTTGAATGGTGTTGATAATTTCTTTTGATATTTAGCAAAATATTGGGGGTCTAATGATTTGGATTGGGGGGTTCTTGGACTGTTGGTGGATGGAGCGCTTCAACCATCTGGTCAAAGATGTCCTCCATTTCTTGCTTCTTTCCATCAATTACTAAATAGCAGGGCATCAATTCTTCACTACATAAGGCGACTTGTCTTTAAGTATTTTTGGGTATAATGCCATAAAATGAGGTGTCCTAAAAGGATGTGAAATGGGGTCAAAACAATTCTTACCACAGAACGACAGAATATTGTCCTGTATGGCAAACAAGTCTTTCTGTGAAGAAGCAGCACTCTTGGAAAACTGGATTACTCTTGTTTGACATGTGTACTCTTCCCTTGGTCAAATCAGCCCGGCCTTCATTTAGACAACTCTCACTTAAAGAAATGTTTTCAATACAATCCAACAATAATGTTTTCGTTTAATCAAATATCTCACTCATATCAAGGGGGTGTTGCACAAATTCAACAACAGATTC
>Ga0126342_10011659_pt1 | contig 15690 bp, 18 predicted proteins | sample Cyp1metagenome_FD_92528 | JGI IMG/M metagenome (GOLD analysis project Ga0126342, IMG submission 92528) | Coral microbial communities from Lord Howe Island, Old Settlement Bay, Australia - Cyphastrea 1 metagenome | ecosystem: Host-associated > Invertebrates > Cnidaria > Coral ...
AAATAATAATAATTTAATGGTAATAATAATAATGATAATTATAATAATATTAAGAATAATAAAAAAAAATAAACATATTAATAAAAATAAAAATAGGAATATTTAATATTAATTATGAAAATAATAAAAAAATAGTAATAAAATTGAATTTTTATTTTGATATTTATTTTGATATGATTGGATTTAGATATAAAATAAATATAAATTGGGGTATGGATCGGGTTATATTTAATGCTTGGCAGTGATACTAATCTCTGAACGTATAATAATCTTTAAGAGAATATACGTCGCTCTTATTGGAGCGAAACTCATCATCACAATTGGCTGAATGAGGTTATTGGTGTACCCTTTAATTGTGGCACTGAAGCTATTACGTTGGGCATACTCAGTGTCGAGATGCCATGTGTGCCCGGAGCAAGATTGTCGGTAAACCGGTCAGCTAAGAGGTAACCATCAGAGCGAATAGCCCAAATTTCGCTACCAGCCTCATTAGGTTACGGTAGCTGGGCGCTTCGGATACTTTGGATATATACTTTCTGAGCATTTTGGTACGAACCTGCATTACCACGTTGGATACGTGGCGTTATCTTACTTGCCCAGTTCGCTGGGAACCAAGTAATGAGGACCGACACGCGGCTGACCACGGTGAGCCCAGCTACCACTCGTAAGTGAGGATTCGGACTGACCAACGCCTTATTCGGTCCATTCGGGTTCTGTTTTTGTTGGGGGACCTGATTCTTCCTTTGCTGCTCCTAAGAGCTCAGAGAGGATTGGCCTCACCCAATACGTGGCATACAGCAGACATTGGGTGTGCGGGGTGGCTAGCTCACGTACTTACCGCATGAAACCACTGATGTACTGAGCGAGGTGCTCCGCGAGTCGTAGGATTATACTCCTAGCCACTCCAACAAGGGTGCGTTGGATATCGGCTTCTCCTCGCCGAAGCCAAAAATCAGCAGCTACGAGGTATAAAATCCAACTATTTTATCTTGGAACGGCCGAAGCTCAATGGTGAGTTTGGCCTGCAGCCACAGTTCGGGGAGAGCACCGAAATTAGATGGGAATGTCCGGAGACGCAAGCACCAAGGATTTGAGAAGGGAGCCAGGTCGCAACTTATGGTTTTATGTAATCGGGCTGCAATCCATGACTTGCTGCCTTACCACGGCTTTTATTCATGGCATTGCGGTATTCGAATCTCTACTGTGTCCTCGGCAGTTGGCGCTACTGCTCGCATAGCGGTCGTAGTCCAGACGGGCTGTGGCTTCCTAAGCGGGGGTCGTAGGAATGCCAATCTTGATGACAAGGAAAACTGCTATGGGCGGGCGATTATTACCCTTATTCGGGCAATTCAATATACCTACATCCTGTGCCCGGTCCATATGGTTGGCCTTATCAGAATGGTACAGGTAATAGTTGTAGGCTTCTACACTTTAGAACAGGGAGAAATCCAATTTCACTGCCCAGCCAATATCCCATTGGATACAACTGCCATCTTTGAATGGGATGTGGACGCACTCTTTGTACCCCAAGATAGGCCCCTTCGTTATTGCCATGGTGGCTTTTGTGGATCGTTCTCGAGTATTACGTCGATACCGGCTTGTCCTGGTTAGCAGGCTCAAGCTCAAATTGGATGAGAAGGTTGCTGAGATGTTGACGATCCGGCGTCGGAGGGCGAAGCCTCCTGAGAAAATCGTGTCTGGACAGCGCTGAGAAATTAGAAAAATTATATTATATTGCATTATCTATGGATGATCCATTTTGATTTCACCGAATATTATCTATGGATGAGCTATTTTCGATCTGGAACATTTATAAATGGACATATTATATCCTGTAATTGAAATTTAATTATATATCATCTTTGGAAAAAATACTTTTGAATGTTTTCGATGCTCATAAAGGATTGTGATATTCAACGAGCATAACCGACATTGCGGTTGTACTCGTCCCGTTTTGTAGTTGAGAGTTATGATGTTTTTGTAGGAAACCTAACCTTATTTGAAATTTTTGGAAATATTTCAACAATTTGAGAATCGAATGAAAGCTTTTGATCCTTAATGGATCACTTTTAGGAACTCGTCAAGGCTGGAATCCAATTTGCCGTTTGCTTAAAAACCACACCTTGATGTTGTGATCTTTGAACAATATTTGAACTGAATACCCAATGATACTCGTTGGCTCAAGCCCGAGCGAGATAAACAGAGTGTGTGTGTGTGTTGAAGCGTTGGTTGTTGTCTGGAGTGATTTGAGCGAGAGAGTACGAGAATTTGACTCTCATTTGTGGAAAAGCCTTTGGGTAATTTTGATCGCGATATATTTTGTTTTGGTTTTTAAGGCACAATTTAGCGGTGCAAAATTTAATGAGATAGCGGAGCTTCGTGTTCCTACCATAGATCTGTGTGATTTTGGTTTGTTTGTGGATGCAGAAATTATGTTTGTGAGTTTATACTTTGCTCAGGTCTTGGGTAAATCTTGTTTGTATTTCAGGTATGGCCGACGTATTTGTAAGTGGCGGTGCGGGTCAGATACCGAGACAGCGTGGAAAGAGGGAAAGAAATCCCACTCGTACGCCTACGACACAGGAACAGTAACAGCCTGCACAAGGACCTCAACATTTCAGGATGAACTCGCCGGAGGGCGGACAAGGTTTGCCTGGAGGGGCAATTGCACCCTATGCCCATGCACTACCCGCGCCGCCGAAAGCTGCCAGTGGTAGTATGCCAGGAAGTCCAACTGGACAACAGGAGGTTTTCTCCACTGCGCAGATGACTCAGATAGCTTAGATAGTGTCTTTGAATTTGAATCAGGCTATGGGTGAGTTTTACATGAGGTTGAATGGTTTGTAATAACAAATAATTTATCAACAGAATCTGTGTCCTCAGGCACAGGTGCAGTAAGCTGCATCACAACCAGCTCAGGTACCAATTGCGAAGACACCACCTTCTATTTCAAGTAATTTGTTATTATTTGGAGATCGTCCACCCACCAGTTCACAACCCAATTTTCCAAGGAATACTGTGGAACAACCACCTGGTGTCCAGCAGTCGCCTTAAAAACTGATTAGTGAAATTCGGCAGGGGCAAGGTATTTTACAGAACACTCAAGGTGAAGTATCGTCACGAGACGACAGGGATGTCTTTATAAGGGATGAGAAATGATTTCCTCCATTGCCCAAGTGGGAATATGGAAGTTGGAAGACCCGCCAGGAGGAGATTTTGGGTTTTGCGAGCTATGTTTAGTCTTTGAAGAGCTGGGTAGCTCTGGCTAGTGATACGTTTGGGTGGGAACTTGAAAGTGCGCTGGGATGGCCGCACGAATTGCACATGACGAATTTGAAACCTGCATAACAACTTCGTAGTACCAGGTTGCTAGCTATCTTGACTCAGGCATTTGCAGAGTATCCGCGAGCTCATATGATCCTTCAGGCCTATTCAGAAGGAATTGGTATGGATGGTTTTTTTTTCAAGCAATTCGAGGGACGTCTGGTTTTGAAGTGTTACGTTTGCTTGCAAAGGAGTTCAATTTGCGATTAAGAGCGGAAGCTGCATTTTTTCAGGTCTGAATTCATGTCCAAGACGTTCAAGGCATAGAGTGGTCCTATACAAATCAATAATTTGATCCGACAGATGGACATTGGCTTATTAAATATCGGAAATTGATTGATACTTTGCCTCAGCATTATGATATCACTGGTTTGGATTTGCAGCAGGTTAACTTGACGTTGATATTATTGAGATTTTTGCCCAGTGACGTGAAGAATTATGTCGTTTTGCATGCTTCAGGCGAAGGTTATACTGATTTTCACACAGCAGCCCTGAAATATGAGCAGCAGCAACGTCTATTTCAGGAAATTGGTGCTCGTGGGTCATCACGACTACTATGAGGAACAGGATTATCCAGCTGAAGGTACTGAAGAGGAGTGGGAATGGGATCCAGAGAGTGAGTTGTGGCTCAATATTGGTGCAATCATAAGGATTCAGGAATGAAATGTCGAACATGTGGCAAAATTGGACATATGCAGAAAGATTGTAACACGAATATAGGTCGTGTGAAGTACTTCAAATATGGACAGATCGGGCATATATTGGCGCGAATTGCCAGGTCAGCAGTCCGAAGTCTGCAAATTGAAAGCTGGACGAGGAAAAGGTGGTCGCACAGGGAAGGGAAGACGTATGAAATTTCAGCCGAAGGACCTCAAGAAGAAGAGCAAGAATCTGGAGAAGCGATTATGATGCCGCTCATTTCATTATAGGTTTCAAATTCAGAGGGAATTTGGTGGTTGTTGGATTCTGGACCTGTCATATTGGTACTGTCGCAGAACTACGACGGCATGTATCGTTACCAGGCACAGGAGGATTCGACAGGAGCATTGGAAACCTATTATGCAGTTAATGGGACTCCAGTTCAGATGAGGGCCAATGTTTTGGTAAATTTGGCATTTCAGATTATAACTGGGATATCTGGAAAAAAGAAAACTTAATTATTTAAATTGGCCTAATGCATTGGTAATGTGTTAGACATCATTATTCCGACAACTTAGTTGGTCAAGAAGGGTTGGAGTGTGATTCAATTATCTGGAGAGACATACCTCTACCACGAGGACAATGGAACGCTCATTAGTGACGTACTGTTGTGGGGAGGGGCTCCGTGGCTACGAGCACGCAGGGCAGCATAACCGAGCTTGAAGGATAGCAGCCAGCCGATGGAGCTGGTAGAGTCGTCGATGGTCGAGCCAGAGGGCTTGAAAGTCAGCATGGTTGGAGCTCTTGAGCTGTCAAATCAGGAAAAATTGCGTCAACATGTTCTTCGAGACGAATACCCGTTTAATCCACACTGTTTGGAATACCAATAGGGAAGAGGAGTTTTTCGAGCACCAAGGCGAAGTTTGCGTGAGAGAATCCTTGAAGTTTAGGTGGATTTCTTTTTTTTGGGTTTGGTTGAGAGCAAGTTGAAAATGATTTTGTTGTGTGGTGGAGCAGGCTCCCTTCGGGGTTTCTGCGGGTCTCCTTGCGTGGCATGATCTCCCCTATTGTGCCTGCTGGTCAGGAAGATGCGGATACTGTCTCTTGCGTGCCCCCTAAGTAGGTTTGTGAGGTCCGCGTCTCGCTGATTCCGTTGCGAGTTGTGGAGGGTGGGTCTTGTATCAGGCTGCATGATACCTCAGATCTCATCTGCCCAGTAACAGCCAGGGACACAGATTGAGTACACTAGAAGGTTTAAGAGGAAGGCTGAGACCGACCGCGAGCAATTGGAACGAGAAATTCATAAAGATTCTGAAGAATTGCTTTAAACAAACATGGATTTTGACGGGTTTTGGGTAGGTAGTGGTGAACCTGTGTTGGTTGCGAGCTTGGGTACACTTGAAGGGCCAGCGTCGTTTGTGCCTGCAATCTTTCCTGAAATCTTTTCTGGTTCTCTTGATTTTGTTTGTTTCAATCGAAATAATAAACATGATTTTGTGAAAATGCGTCTTGATGGTCAAAATAATATGGTTTGGAAACCGGATAGCATAATAGATGACCAGAGTTTGCAAGAGCTTGATTTGGAGCAAGGTTTTAAAGGTATACAAAAGGAGATTAGGAATTTGGAACGCTGCAAAATTGACCGCATCATCACCTAATCAGGACTGGAGGACATGAAGAAGGCTGTTCCGAACCTTCGTTTGATCCAGTCAAGGAGGGTCGCAGCTTACAAAAGCAGTGAGCGGGTTCGAACCAGGATTATTGCAAAGGACTTCAATCGTGGCTCCTCAGCTAGGTCTTTGGGCTTTAGCAGTCCTACCCCTTCGATCGAAAATATTCATTTGGTGTTTGCAATGACTCTTGCTTTTGTGTGCATTGGACATAAGTCATGCTTTCATGTATAGCCCGTTGGGAATTGGTGTCCATGTGGTTTTGAAATTGCCGTTGTCAATTAGTTTTCCATCAGGTAAAGCGACCTACTATTTGCTTGAAAAGGCATTAAATGGGTTACGGTCACGCGATGCTTCACTGGCATGGTTACAGCTTTTGACGTTGACAGTTGAGCATGTAGGCCTTTGGTCGGATTCGTTGGAACCTTGTGTGTATGGTGGATAAATTGCAAAGGATGGTTATGAATTTGAATTTTATTTGTGTGTAATCTACGTTGACGATATCTTGTTATTGTCGACCACGAAAGAGGCCGAAGAACATATGATTACAATTTTGTCGTTTGTTATGCCTGTGAAAACCACTGGAGAGATCGGAGAAGAGGGAGGCTTATTAACCTTTATTGATCGTATTATCAAAACGGAAAGAGATTCCTCTGAGATCACTTTGTGAATTGATTCCCACTATCTTGATTCTATGTTTTAGGATTATGGAACTATCCATGGATCTGAGAATGTTCCAGACATCTCCGGACATCTTGAGAAAATACTCACGGATAACAACTTTCAGACACCTTTGTCAGATAAAACATATTCACGCTTCAGGAAGGCATTGGGGAAGCTGCTCTGGTTGTCGTAGGTGAGACACGACTTAAAGACATGGATATCTGTTCTGGGAACGCAACAGGCAAAGCCGATACACGGCACAGAACAAGCCCTAAAGGCAATCTTGAGGTTTTTGTATTTGGACATACATGCATGTTTGTGTTTGCCGAGCAGGGATGAGACCATCATGAATTAAATTGATAATATTCAATTGAAATTAATTCATTTTCACTCTTTCAGCGACGCGTCGCATGTGCCGCATCGTTTCAATAACCGAAAAGGTGTCAGCGGTGGAGCTGTCTTCTTTGAAAGATCTTTGGTAAGGTCACTGAGCCGGCAGCAACAAGCTTTGAGTCTGAGTTCATGTGAAGCAGAGCTCTATGGTTTGCAATCTGTATGTCACGAAAGTATTGTATTTGGGAGATTGATTCACCGTCTTTTTTTCGCACTCCATGAGATCGATGAGCCAGAAGAAGATATAATTTGATTGGAGAAAGATTCGAGCTCCGCATTGTAACATGTGAGATCCATAGATGTGCCGCGACGTTCGCGACATATTGAGATAAGATTGCATTGGTTGCGAGAGCAGATGAGAAAGGGTTTTTTTTCTTGAAATTAAAACACAGAAGTGGTATTGAAAACCCTGCAGACCTTTTCACCAAATGCTTGAGCGCGAAAGCTTTCTTTAAGCACAGGTATGCCTTTGGTATTGTTGTTCTAGATGGCTTGACAGCTGAGTTAGCAGAACTTCGTGAGCTATACGTGTTGCAATAGGTATTAACTCAAGATTCTTCAATTACGATTGTGGAATTATGCTGATCAGAATATTCGAATTTGAGGAAAATTTGTGAAATTTCGAAGGTCCCATACATTGGTGTAGTGGCCAAGGTGCAGAGTTCTGGAAGATTGAGTCGTGTAGCTGTTTGTATCCGACAATAGAAGAATTCTTCGTGTCCACCATGGGTGCATATCCACGTATCAATTCCTTTTGGAAATAGAAGTCCACTTCGCAATTTTAATCAGGACTCAATTACTACGAAAGACCAGGAATGGAATGAAATCATCAATCCGATTGGTGGCTACTTCAAATATGCAGACTTATGTTCGTTTGAAGTTCCAGAACGAAATGCCATTTGGTGCCGACCTGAAACAGTGAATTTTTTGGAAAATTTCGACATGAGGCATCAGGCTTTGGTGAGATTGTGCAAAATTGGATGTCAGAATAAAGATGGTATTCCAATTGGGAACATCTTGAAATTTGTTTCTAATTCAATTTCAATTTCAATAAATCTTCATTCTAAATTTTTAACATGTACATGCCAGATTCACGCAGAACTTAATTAAATCAATTACATTGAAACAACATTTTACAACAGAAAATTGGCAAGATATATTTTGGTTGCAGTCAAGCATGCTGCAACGTTTGAAGGGGGATGAGAAGCAGAAATTGACGTTTTGTTTGAAGGGGGAAGAGAAGCAGAAATTGACATTTTTATTTCATGTACCTATTTTTGCATGTTATTGTAAATAAATCTTGCCAAAAACAGACGGGAATTTCACATTTTTTTTTTTCATTTCAATTGTGCAGAATTTTGTTGCGCGATGCTGTAAGATGCGGTGCACGATACGTGCGCAACAATTAGAATAGCTGTTAAACCTATCACGAAAATAATGACGGATCGACACTTGGATTTCATTTTCTAGGTTGGTTGTACCTAAGGGCTTAGCCACTGACTAGTGCTTTTGCCTCATCAGGACGCGTTTGGTTTGCAGCCATGACCTCAGCCAATTGGAGCGTTGAAAATGAGAAGGTATTTCAGCAGTTGGCACTGCGTCGCAACTCTCAGATGCCAGTGCTGCCTGCTGGATCCAGTGATGCAATGACTGATGCATCGAAGCGCAGAGCTGATGATGCTGGGTTTGAATTGGAATCAAATTGGGAAGTTGGAAATAATTTCCTGGAGCCTGTGGGAGGCATTGAGGATTTGGCCATAAAGGCCTTGTTTCCAACTGGTGTCACCAGCATAATTATGTGGGGGAAGACAAAATTTGCCTTCGGAAAATATGAGAAGGAGAAGGCAAATTAATAAATTCTTTTCGACAAAGATTCCAGCTATGTATCATGGTGCCGCAAGCACTTAACTGAAATCTCTTCGAAGGGTCCTACTTTGGATTGGTCAAAATACATCAAGGCTCGAGGCTTGGTTGACGGCAAAAATGCCAATTTGCCCGTCTATGCAAGGACCACTTTGCGTCGAGAGTTTTGTGATTGATAATACTTGGGATATTGGTTGGATCTATGAAGGATCCCATGCTATGTGGATAGCAGGAAATTCTTGAAAGACTGTCGAACTGGATGGGTATATACAATTCTTTGGTTAAGAATTTAGATAATTTGATTACGCCGGCAATATTTGATTTGTTGGATACATACTTTATGTATTCGCTTGGAGAAGCTTTGGCAATGTCAACAAATTGTCGAAGCATGGACAGGCTACAATTCTATATATAGCCATCTGTGCGGGCTATAGATAGTTGTGATGGAATTCATCTCAAAAGGGGGTGTGTAATTTCCATATTGGCAGTGAAATGAATTTATTTAATTCCTATACCTTGATGGTAAATTCATCGGTAATGATCAATATTATGTTATATGCCCCATATAATGTAATTTTTACTGGAGATAACGAAATCCAACAACGATATATTTTTCATCTCTTTCACCTTTGTTTAAACTATACGGTGCAACATTTACTGGAAATGACGTCACCTACGAAGGAGATATTTTTCATTGTCTTTGACATTTTGGATTATAGTTTCCGTTGTGACGTACAATTTATATTTTGGCGGTGAAATATATATCAAGAGATTTCACCTCTATTTTCTTTGTATGGAGAACGCAATGCAGCTTTGAATATGTAGAATGAAATGGAAAATCGGTATATGTTCCATCTCCTTCAGCATGGTTTTGCAATACAGAATTCATTTTTGATTTTCGGAAGAAAGAAATTTGATCGATAATCAATTTGATTTGTTTCTCGATAATAAAAGAATTGTGCAATATTTTGAAAGGCATTCTGAATTTAAATTGCCAACATACCTGAGGGAGAGAGATATTATAGAAAAATATTTTGATATTTGAAATATTTCAATGTTTTTTAAATATTCAAACCTATTTGAATAAATAATTTATATTTCGATGTAAAGATTTTTTGTAACGACATGTATTTTGAGTGTTTTTTATGAAATTAACAGAAAGATGTTATTATACGATTCCGTATTTTTTTGTATCGAGGAAATATTATGTCAACAAGGAATATAGCAGCAAGAGCAGAGACATCGTCTTCTTGTTGTTTGTATGTGTGTGTTGTAAAAGTGGCTGAGTTTTGGGATCGACTGATTTGATTTGAAAATCTGTTTTGATTTGTTTAGAATAACATCCTTGTCATTGACCCAGGTGGGGCTAGAGATTTCGAAGGTAGGCATACCTTTCACAGCACTTTGCGTGGCACTAATGGTACTGGGCTGGCTTTGGTGGCGCGCTTGGTTCTCAGGTGACGCCGTGGGCGCCGTGGCTTTTTGTGTGACAGGTGCGGCACTTGGCGACGTGTAGCTGCACTTTGAATGACAGGCACAGCACTTGGCGACATGTAGTTACACTTTGCGTAGCAGGCGTGGCACTAATGGCCTTACACAATTTGTCCACATATATTTGTCTTCAGTTGACACAATTTGTCATCCTTATACAACCTGACCGCGGCTGTTGGCGTGGAAGGCGTGGCAGGCTGCATATTTGGACACATCGACTTCCACTTTGCGTGGCGGGTACGTATGGCATTGGGTTGGCTCTGGTGGTGCGCTTGGTTCTCAGGTATCGCCGTGGGCGCTGCGGGTTTTCGCGTGGCAAGCATAGCACTTGGGGACATATAGCTGCATTTTAGGTGGCAATAGCTGCACTTTGCGTGGCAGGTATGGCACTTTGAGACATCCACCTTCGTTTCACGTGGCAGGTGTGGTACTTGGATACATCGACTTCCCTTTTGTGTGGCAGGTGTGACACGTATGGCATCGGGCTGACTTCGGCGGCGCGCATGGTTCTCAGGTGTCGCCGTGGGCGCCGCGGCTTTTTGCGTGGCACGCGTGGCGCTTGGCGACATGTACCAGCACGTTGCGTGGCAGGCGTGGCGCTTTGAGACATCCACCTTCGTTTTATTTGGCAGGTGCGATATTTGGCAACATCGACTTCCACTTTGCGTGGTAGCAAAACTGAAGTGTCAGAAGCGTTACATATCCGAACTCAAACAGCAATGATACCTGATCACATCAACAAAGCTAGCACACTTCACATGACACATCCGGAAGCTTTGACACGCCGTGCGAAGGAATGAAAGGATAGGAAAGAGAACATGATGACATCATACCCAGAATTGATACGCCATGCGCGGGACTCGCCGTTCGTAGTCTGCAACTTAGTAATTTTGCCCATTTGCACAAATTATGCCTTTTGAATTTATACTTGTTTCTTTGCAGTTATTCCTCTTTGTTTCGCAGCGACGTGTCGCTAACTTCTTTGCAACTTTGTGATTCTTGCCACGAGGTGCTTGCTCAACCGCCACGACAGCGCCTGAGATTTTCAGGTGGATTGCTAGCAGTGTTGTATGCTGATTATGTCGCGTTGCACAGTGAGCTGTTTCGTGGTTGTTTTATAGTTGTATTCTCTGTGGCTTTTCATTTTGGGGCTCTATGTTAGCTATAGGACTGAAGTGTCGCATGTTACGAACTCAAACAACAATGAATATATAGCCACCACACATCACAGCACACTTAGATTAGACAATATACAAGAACGACAGCAGAACCAGCAAACAGCAGAGTACAATTCCGGAAGCTTTGATGCGCCGTGTGAAGAAATGAAGAAGTGAAAGGATAAGAATTAGAATAGGATTACAGCATCAAGAGACAAAACATGCGACAAGTTGCAGTTTGAGCCGGCTGCTTTGACACGCCGTGTGCAGAAGTTGCTAGTTCGTAGCTTGCCATTTAGTATTTTTGCACAGATCATGCCTCTAGAGAAAAGAGGCGATGGCTGGCGCGCGCACCGCAAGAAGGGTAGCAACATGTTCGCTGGACCCATCCGCGCGACCGAGGCGGCTGCAATGCAAGATGCGCAGGAACTGGACGCGGCGGCAGCAATTTACTGTACCTGGTGTTCGCGCTGCAAGTAATGCTAGCGCATTTGCACCGAACATGCCTGTATATAGAATTCGTAATAGCTGGCGTGCACGCCGCAAGATGAGCAGTAAGACGTTCTGTGGGCCTATCCGCGACACCGAGAAGGCTGCAAACGAAGATGCGCAGCAATTTGAAGAGGCGGCGGCGGTATCTTTTGAATGCTTGCAAGAAATTTATGTCCGGATGACTTGCCTGTCACTTGCTTCTGTGTCAAAGCATGGTTCGGGTTGGCGGGTACATATGAGTGTCCGAAAATAAAAATTCTATGGTCCGTTGAGGTCATTACAAGCCCAGGCAGAAAAAAAATTGTACCAATTTTACAGGATTTCAGCACATATCGACAGCAGAGTTGCGAAATGCTGTTGCCAAATTGCACCAACAGGTTGCAGAGGCTGGCGCCGCTCGTGACCGAGAAGCGCGCTTCAAAGAAGTTGCACTTACAGAGATGCGCAACTGCCTAGTACTGCAGCAGCCTGCGAAGCGCCAACGGCATACGAGAAATGTGGAGTCCGAATGGAACTATTCTTTTGTACTTGCATCTATCCAGCTGTTAGTGGCTGCTTATGAAGACGTCAAAGCTGTGTCAGGGTCCAGTGCGAGGCAATTGCTTTTGGAGAGAAACGACATGTTGGACCAATTGTCGCGACCACTGGGGACAGCTGGTTTCTCTGAACCTATATATGCTAGAAACAGGTCTAAAGAATTTAAGAAACAGTTGTTAGCTAAACGCAGTCCTGTAGTGCTTTTATTTCTGTGGGCCGCTACAGTATGCCCTCACAGGGGATTCGATTGTTAGAAGCATGGTAAATGATGTCTTAGTACAGCTAGGTAACAAGAAGTGGGATTACGTTGCTCCTTTTCGGTTGCTTGCGCAGCTGTATGCGACGTATGACTACAAGCTGACGGCAGAAGCTGGTGCCGATGCGGGAGAAGCGCGCGAGTTGTTGCTGGAATGCTGCATCCATGGCCCAGATGTCACGCACCATTTGGACACACCGGACATTGTGTTTGGTCGGCATATGATAACGGTAGCCGAGGTGACGCGGGCATATTTCGACAAGTACCGTCCGAAGATTGATGTGTTAGTTTTCAATTTGAGCCCTGTGGCGGGTGGCAGAGTGAATTGATCTAATTTTCTGGTGATGTCACCTGCTGGAGAGGTACATATGTGTTGCATTCCGTGTATGTTTTTTTCTTCATCGCGCAGATGCTGCCGTTTCTGAACGTAGCTCTCGGCTCACTGTTCGTCATGTTTGCTAAATAAAATGTCTGGCTTTTTTGCCAGCATTAGAATGGAAATTCATTTTACGATTTTTCTGACTGCCTTGCGCCTCTTTCGCCAATGTATGGAAAAAGCGTTTGGAAGCCCAAGGACGATTGACAGTCAGATTTCTCCTCGAGATTGGAAGGAAGCATGGATGTCATGTCTTGAGTGCTTGGAGCAGACAGAGGGCAGAATTTATGCCTTAGAAGGCGATGACTGCATTATTTTTGCCCGGGTCAAACGTCTTCGATGCGTGGTCTCCATAGACAACTGATCCCTTCTTAAGGTTGTGGAGAATAATGCAGCAATGTTGCAGCTGGAAGCGATCGTATCACACGGGACCTCCTGGCGTGACTTTCATGCCTTCGTCGGCAGGTACCATAAAAATCAATTTGAAATTGCTATGGGCGATTTCGACCTGCTGCGTATCGCGTGGGAGTCTGCAGCGGAAGTATCGTTGCCATATGCTGCTTGGGTTTAAGACGACTATTCCCTTGTCTTGGATTTAATCCGGATTCCGTGTATACCATTTATAGCCAAGGGAGGTAACTTTGGCTTGGATCGTGCGAAAATTTAGCCTAACGCGGCCATATAATCGACCAAAAAAAAAATATTTATAATAAATCCTGTTCTTATATTGCCTGCTTTCAATAAGAACTACATTACTTCACTTACCGCAATCGCTTGGCAGGTCCAACACACTACGATATCATTATCTTTACTATTTTTGTTGCAGTTAACGGTGCTCATATATCTGTTATTAATCTGTATTTCTAAAATTAACAATCTTCATGACAGCCGGAATTTTCTGTTAATCTGCCAGATACCAATTTTATCGCTCACTTGCTGCTATTCCTAAGCTGTATATTCGGAAGCAATAATCGTATCTTTCTGTAGCCAAATACCTTTCCATCTTCATCATATCCATGCCGCCGCTCCGCTCGCAAAAAAAAAAATGTACCTACGAACCTACCATATCAATATACATAAATATATATATATCCATACATATAACACAATTTGTCCATTTACAACTTACTTGTACTTATTCTTCCACATACAATCCTACACCATTTCTTTTCTTTAAACATATTAAAATTTCCAAATACATTAAAAAAATATATTTTTTAATATTTTAATTTATAAATTAATATAAAATTTTAAATTATATTAATATATTTATATAAAATATATATATATATATTATAATTTTTATTTACATACATATTTAAATATAATATTTATAAAAATATATTATTTATCTTAATATTTAAATATTATTATTATTTTTATTAGAATTTAATATTTTTAAATATATTTAATATATACTAGAGAATACCCGGTATAAAAAAAAAGAAAATGGAGGTAAACTCCCGAAATACCAAATTAAAATCCCGTAGTACCAATATGTCAGAAAATTTGTAAGTCTCGGAAATTCCGAAATATTCAAATTTCTGTGAAAATTAGAGGTTTCGTCCGAAAATTCCGGTCAATTTACCTGCTTATATCATAATTATATAATCAAAGGAAATTTAAAAATCAAATTTCCGACAATATAAATAAATAAAAAGCAAAGTAAGGCAGAAGCAGAAAGAAAAGAAAAATTAGAAAAAAGAAAATCAGAAAAGAGAAAAAATCAGAAGAAAAAAAATACAGATGCGTAAAAAGGTAGGAAAATCACGAATTTATTATGTTTTTCCAATAATATATGGTTCCGGAAAGTCGAAAAATAGGCTCGCTAAAGCGGCGGGTGCGGAGCCAATTAGTCAAATAAAAAATAAAAAATTACACATCGTTATGGTATAAAAACGCATTTCCAAATTAAAAGTAAAAAAAAAATGCATCAATATCGGACCACTTTTAGAAATTAAAATATCAAAAAAATACACGTCGTTATAGTACGAAGTACATTTCCAAATTAAAATGTACAAAATACACCATTCTCGGACCACTTTTAGAAGTTAAGATGTCGAAAAAATACATGCCGTTATAGCATAAAATTTACTTCCAAATTAAGATATATAAAACACCTCAGTATCAAATAATTTTTAAAAATTAAAATCTCGAAAAAATGCATGTTATTGTAATACAAAACACATTTTAAAAACAATATATATAATAAAATTCATTAAAATACCCTATAATCGCGCCACTTTTAGAGGTCGAAATATCGAAAAAATTCATGCCGTTACAACGCGAAATACATTTCGAAATTAAAATGTTAAAAATACCAGGGTTCGAACCACTTTTAAAAGTTCAAATGTGGTTTTGCTTTATTGCACTACAATACATTACATTACACCACATTCCACTACACCACATTACATTACACTCCACAACACTCAACTATAACTACACAACTACAATCCACTACACTAAATTACACTACACTACATTACACAACACTACACTAACTTCCACTACACTTCACTACATTACATTACACTACACTCCGCTACATTACAACTACAACTACACAACTACACTCCACGACACTTCACTACACTAAAATACACTACACTACATTACACTACACTCCACAACATTACACTACACTCCACAACACTACAACTACAACTACACAACTACACTCCACTACACTCCACTACACTCCACTACACTCCACTACACTAAATTACACTACACTACATTACACAACACTACACTAACTTCCACTACACTTCACTACATTACATTACACTACACTCCGCTACATTACAACTACAACTACACAACTAC
>Ga0126342_10011660_pt1 | contig 15690 bp, 17 predicted proteins | sample Cyp1metagenome_FD_92528 | JGI IMG/M metagenome (GOLD analysis project Ga0126342, IMG submission 92528) | Coral microbial communities from Lord Howe Island, Old Settlement Bay, Australia - Cyphastrea 1 metagenome | ecosystem: Host-associated > Invertebrates > Cnidaria > Coral ...
TACAATCTACTTATCCTATCATTATTTTTTATCGCACTTTTAAGTTAACATAAGTAGGTCTTAAGTAAGCTAAGTAAAATTAAGTTTCACCAATTAGGCTAAGTAGACACCGGCCTTGAGGTATATATATATATATATATATCATATACAAAGATAAAAACATATGCATATGCATGTATATATATATATATACATATGCATGTATATACATATATATATATACACAGACAACATGTGTGTACATATATATACATATATATATGCATGCATGCATGTACAAGAGGATACATGTATGAGTGTGTATATATATATATATTTACATGTACACACATTGCACCACAAGTGATATGACGATGTGACACCAATGCCCCATTCAGGCGAACCCCCCCAAAGCGCCCATGGCGCCAAAGTTTCCGTCGTGGCGCCAGATGTCCCCTGGGTCCATCTGTGAGTTGGTGCAAGATGCCGTGGCATGGCTCGCTGAGACCAAATAAACTGTGCAGAGAAAAGGCCGCCTGGGTCGGTTTTTGAGGGAATCATGTAGAGAAACACATTCAAAAAAAACGCCATTCTTGGGTACTAAAGCCTTTTTTGGAGAAAACCTCACATAACAACTATCTCAGCCTCAGTAGATACCAGCCAATTTGGGGTTAATGATACCATTATTCCCCTATCAAGAAGAGTATAGGGTTGTTTTTTGCCCCCCCCTGAAATGATAATGTCGGAAACCTAGGGCCATAAACCCATTTTGAGATTTTAGACACACCAAAATAACAATAAATGACATATAGTGCTGGTGAAGAAAATCACGTATCCCCATGTGGGAAACCCAAGGCAAACAACTACCGTGACAGTGGATGGTTGAAACCGCGCCCGAAATGGTGAGTTTCATGGCAGCTGGAGTGTTTGACTTCCTTGGGGAGAAAACATGTGATCCGGGATACAGTAACTTAAAGGGAATTCCAAGCTAGCTTCAAAGATAATTAAAGCATTTTTTTCCCAGAATCTGGGCCTGCAGGACTGGGCTCACTATCTACATTCTTATCCTCCAGTAAACACATATACACTTAGCTATGAAAATCCATGGGTTCCCCCTGGCCCATTCGGAAATGATCTACGCGGGTGGATTTTCCATAATCTATATTGCATAGCCTATATTGCTGGAGGGTAAATTCTCTGCCCATGTTTGTTAAATTATGAGTTACAAGCTGCTGTTTGCCAACTAGCGCGTGTTTAGATTTGCAGTAGAATCCTATTCCGTCAGATTTTGCTGGAAAAAACTGTCCGAAACCATTCCAGCAGTGCATTATTGGTGATCTTAATCTTACCCCAGCAAAATGTATAGGATAGTATAGGAGCCGTTGAGTTTTCTGAAACTAGGGCTATGCTGGTTTATCATCAGTTTTGACATGAAAATGGCTGGAAATTGATTGTTATGCAAGGTCATGAGTCATAAGTATCAATCCCCAATGGGAAAATCATTCCAAATCCTAGGTACCCCCAAACATGTATACAGGGTTCTGTCAAAACATGTTCAATATATTCCCATGGTTATATCACCATACATATCATTGACCTGTTGGCAGTTTATGGGTACATAGCATACTTACCATACCCACAAATTTGTCTGAACATCAGGCGCGCACAAATCTGATGATTGAACAATTTGTCCTTATTCAAAACGACAGCTTCCAGGCTTCCAGGTGCTCCCCATTGTTGGACACACCCACTTTTTTCATATTTTTCACCCCCTCCAACCTGCAAATGGATGTTCATCCACCCAAAATATGGTTCGATGGAATAAGCATGGCAAATCATGGCACTTAACCATCATGAGGGATTTATAATAGCACGGCAATAATGAGGGTTAATCAACAACAATGGCAGTAAACAGTAAACATTGGATTAGTTTGGATTATATAATCTGCCTGAGATGGTAAGAATAAAGTAGTCTGAAGAGAGCTGACAGAAAACAATTTCGGCATGAGTCCCCTATAAATTCACCATTATTCCAGTGACATCACAGTGAAGTCATTCTAATTCATCCAGAAAATATGATGATTATAGAATTTAAACATATTTATAGGTATTGACCATTCCAATATACTCTACGCTACTCAAAGATGGCAATTGCAAAAATCCACCATTTGTAGATCTTTATAGATGATTTATCCGTTAAACTCATTTCTACCGGGGGTTTTCCATTGCCACGTTTCCCAGAGGGTAACCCTCCAAATTCCGGACCCAGTGTCTCTGACTCCACCATCCGCAGTGCGTAGTCCAGGGCATCCCAGGTGGATGTGGCCATGGCGTGGCTTTTCTCAGGATTTAAGCTGTTGATCATCCCATTGGGGTTGAAACATGTTGAGAAATAACACAGTTACTGTTTCAAGCACCAACTAGGAATGGATACTCTTCACTGTTCCAGTAATTCAAGGCAGAAACCAACAGAACTATCTGGAAAAAAACCATCTCTTTCCACAGAATATGATCTGCAAATGCTGGGTTTTCCATACCTTATCTTAGTTCACAGGAGGGTTCTGGTACATGCGTTCTCTTGCTGCAACTCATTGGGCGCTTTCATGTTGTTTTTGTGCGGGGGCCACGGGGCTAATCTTAGGTACCCAGGTTGACTTATGTGATCCCTTTTACAAAATTAGAGCACATAATCGTTTGCGGTTGGTTTCAAGAGATTACAAGAGATCAAAGCCCGGGAAGAAAAGAACACACACACATATATATATAATCAAACAAAAATAAACATGGCCAACGTGAACGTGCTTGTCTAATGAGTTCTATTGGAAACAAAACACACATCTTGGTCTTGGACTCTTCCAAGGTACTACTAGGTCCAAGATGGCCCAACGCATCGGGCAGCTTCCTCTTCTCTCCGGAATTGTCTTTCTGAATCCACTACATCAACATCATCCAATCACTGGATGAGTTTTGCTGGGAAACTCTTTACAGTCGAGTCGTTTCCCCCAGGTTTTCAGGACTAAAAACTGCAAGTTTTACCTCCGAAAAACCAAGAGACTCTGGGGATGGGTGGCTTCAACGCCTCGAAGATCCTGCTGTTTGCATAAAATGAACGCGCTGAGTATCCCCAAGACTTGAGCAGAAAGAAATCTTCAGGTATTATCAGGCAACTAGAATCTAGAAGTTCATTTTTCGTTGTACAAATGCATCTTCTGCAAATTTGATAATGTTCAAGCATTTTCCGTTGCTAGCTTGGATTACAGTAGGCTATATAACCATATATAACCATATATAACTATATATAACCATATATAACCATATATAACCATATATAACCATATATAACCATATATATATATACAACATCCACTATAAAAATAGGGGTATACCACCCGGATGTATAGGGTGTATACATCAACTGTATGCAACTGAAAACACATCCCGCACAGTCCAGGAAAGCCACTTCCACTGCTAGCCCCACCTGAGAGGCTGGGAGCTGCTAAGTTTCACCAGGCTTTCCAGGTCTTCCTCCTGCAATGCGTATTCGTGAACATATTAATAATGTTACGAATCCACCAGAAAAAATTGCCAATTTATCGATGTTTACAATTTTTGGTGGTATGGGTATGGGATGTTAGTGGCAGGTTTGCCGCAGCATAGTTGATTGCCACATGCTGCTGAATCCCAAGAGGGACCATGACCATGCGGATCTGGCTCCTGCAACCCTTCAACGTCTTCTTGAAGCAGCACGAACCTCAGGGATTGATCAGAAGAGACCGCTACTTGGTGGCTCCCGGGAATCGTAAGTGGGTTATAACACCAGTTATGAGAAAGTAGACGCTTGGTCCAGCTATTGTAACACCCTTATATTCTGGGGTGAGCCACCAAGTAATGACCTTGGCAGTCCCTGGAACACAAGCAAGCCAAACTCCTCCCTTGGCTGATTTTCGCGCTCTTTTGGAAGAGCAACCCAGGATGACCCTGAGCCAAGCAGACTTCATGATGGATGACTAGCCGCATCCTTTTCACAAGGCTTCCAACCAGCTGATGGTCATCTGTGGGGGCAGGACTATCCCCCAAGTGTACAACAACTATTGATCATTGTACATATCCCCATTCAGCCAGTTTCTTTGAAAAGCATCTGCAAATGGTTGGTGTATGTTGATGTGTTTTTTTTCCATCTTTGACTTCAAAAATAGATCGCCCCAAAACATCTACAGTCTAAAGGTTTGATGATCGTGTTGCCCATTTCTCCAAGGCGCATGAGGTTCAAGTCCTCCTCGGGATCCCAGTGGAATGTTTCGCCTCCGGCATCCAGCTCACAGGGCGTGGTCACCGGATCCCTCGGGAGCCGCAGGGGCGGTCCGGGCGTTGCCTGGTCCTTGGTCGCCATGTCGCAGTGGTCTGTCTTGGAGCAGGTGATGTCCAAACAGCACCAACCATCCGGATGGCAGCCGTGGTAGGTCCTTAGGTCGAATTTGCTGGGACATTTTGGTGTGAAACAGCTGTGATTTTTAATGATTTTGGGGCTGAATCAGCTGAATCTCTTTCTTCTGAAAGATGTGAGGGGGATTTCAGGGTCTAACGCGAACTTTGGGTGAGCTAACAACCAAAACAGAAATTGATGCAAGCCAGATCATCCTGTCATCAACTGAATCATTCCAAAACAAACAGGCTCAAGACAACAAGAACAATGGCAATAGAAACATCGCCCCATTCATCTTGAAAATCAATCATATGTTCCGAGTTTCGAGCTTTGATTCGACATGTCTTAACTCCATCACACCGAGACACTTCCCTTCCTGTTGCAACGGATGACATGGAATCCCCTTCTCTGACAAGGTCCACGTAGGCGCCTTATCTTCGTCAGACCTGAAGGCCCAAGTGGCCGACCGACTCTGGCCCGGCGAGAGTGTGGCGCTGGGCCCCTTGGGCTGACCCAGTGGACCTAGTTGGGAGCGCTCCTCGACCTATGGCACTGGGGAGGTTGGGGCAGGCAACTGGAACTGGATCAAAAATTGGAGCGGAAATACCATGGCTGGGTTGTCATCCAAAAAACTGGTCACCATGACTGACTAATGACAAGGGATTGGTAGTATTGGAGTACATCTTTATACATCCGAGATTAAGGGTATGGTTTTCATCTTACCTTGCAACCTACTGGTACGAGGGGTTAAGCATCCAGCTCACTTTTTGAGGCCTGTCTTTTCCCTTGCAATGTTTTAATTACCAAAAGGTACCAGTTGGGTTTAGAACGGCACCGCGGGTTCTTGCAATCACCGAAAGTATTTGGGTTGGGCTCCAAAAACAAATCCAGCAACATAGCAACAAACCACCAATTCGATCATTATTTCGAGATTATAATTATAAGATATTATGGGCATCAAGAGGTCAAGATTGAAGGGTGAACCCCACCCAGTTTATCGTATTTCGGTACAGTCTGACAAAATGAGAAGGAGTGAATAGCGTTTATAATACCACAATCCTCCCATGTAACCCCATTCTTGTTGGTTGTATACCCCATTCATCCCCGTATAAATGGGTTAATCCCATTGACCGACCCCCTATATTTGGAATAATCATAATCCCCACATTGTTTCCCTAATGAAACTCTGGGGCTTAGGAGTTGCCATTGTCGTCCTGCCTTCCTTCGGGCCGGGTGATCCGTAATGATGAAGGGAGCGCTGTCGCTGGCGCCAGTTCCGGTCAGCCAGCTGCACAGTAAAAACCACCAGTTCCACATCGCGGTATGAACAGATTGATTGGCTGTGAATTCTTCCAAGATCACGATTTGATGATGACGTTGCTTGATTTGTGATTATCATGATTATGTTTCCGGATTTATGAATCAAATTTGGATGAAAGTTGGGAGTTTTGCCTGTCGCAATCTGTACTTGCTGTGCGTCCGGTTTAGTCATATATTATCATATATTCCTTCGGAATTACAACAAAAAAGGATCGCCATGTATTCAAAATCATTCAAACACACATCTCCGGATGATCATGCAAAGTGATGCTGCTGGTCGATGATCTTGGATGTCTTAGCCACCACCTTCCATGGGTTTGATCTTCACCTTGGACATGGTACATCTTACCTCGAAAAAGGGATGGCCTGCCACACTCTGAAGCTACAAAACCGAGACGGACGGGATGCGTGGGGCACTGCCAAACACTACTGATGGACGACTTCACCAAAAAAAATATAACATCCAAAAAACCAAAGTGCACATAAAATATTAATATTGTTATACCTAGACCCTCCGTTTGTACCCGTACACATGGTAGTTTTTTACACCATTATTTTACGCAAAACTTACCCATTCTTTGAAATTATTTGGGCAGTCATCAGTCTAGGTAATTTTCATCCCCCGTAATGTTACATAAAATCGACCCACAGGCCCCTGGTTGAAGACTGAAATCTAGTGCATGTACGGCATTTGCATATAACGATTTGGATTTAGATGGCCAAACCCTTGACCGAAAAGCGAAGAAATTGCTGCATTAATCCAACCATATCTTCAAATGATGAACATGTTCAGAGGGACATGTTTCTCTTCAACCACCCCAGTGAAAATAAGAAGCTGCTCCGTGTAGCCAACCAGGAAATCAAGGTTATGACAAAATCATCCAAAGTTCAGGAAATCGCGGAAATGGTTGGGCACTGGCCAATTCAGACATTTTGAGACCATATGGCCTCTCATGTTCGGCACATGCCATAAGAAGTGTCGAAGAAATGTCCCCAAAAACAAACAATAAACACTATAGAGAGAGAGATATATATATAGGGAACTTCGTGACAACATTTCACCAATTGGACCGCCGAAACCAAATACGGCGGCCTTCGGCTAACCCCAAATCTTCCACAAGTCGCCCAGGATCGCAGCGGGCGCCGCTTTGTTTTGAGCCTCGGGTAAGTGACTAACACATTACTGGCCATGCCTCAGGCATGGCACGCAGGCTACGCAAGGTGCAGGCTCCTGTCCAGGAGCCTAGCGGGTTCTGGTATCAATCATGTCAGAACAACTGGCATGATGTCAGCACAAAATGCTTGTATTTGCTCACATAAAAGGCCAAACCAAGCAAACAGTGATACAGTAAATACTAATATATTTCCAGTAGATTGCCCCTACTGAATGGTGGATTCCGGGGGTCTGGCCCCAAATCATCGTAGATCATCAGCAAATCCAAGGATAGAACAGCAAAGTCACAAGGCCCAAGGCGGAAACAGCTGACCCTGCAGAAGTTTCCTCGTCGAGGGTGGTGCTTCCGGTGGTGCTTCCTGTGGTGCTCGTCCGGGTGACCACCGTGGCTGTACTGCTGGTCGCTGTTGCAGTGGTCTCTGTGCCGGTGCTGGTGGTGAACGTTGAGAGGCTGGTCGTCCTGCGGTGGTTTAGATCTTGGGACCAGAAGTCGACCGGATATATACCCTTTGCTAAGCCATTGTGAAACATGGTAAACCCAACTTTATACAGCATCCTATTCACCAACCATGTACGATAAAGGCAATGTTACATCGTTGTATTGCGAGGGGTATGCCGAATCATAAATCCCCTGTTGGATCCGGGATAGTTGATTTACCACATTAATCTAACATTGCTGTGGGCCATGGATGAAAGTGGCCCATGTGCAAATGATTTACCACGATTTACCTATTCAAAAATGCGCGTTGTTCATGGCAATCTCGGCTTTCAAGAGGGTATCAGTATCTGACCAAGTTTTCCACAAGGCAGTGCCCGTTGGTCATATAAGTTGATTCATTACCCCATCATACCCCATCTATCTCCATCTAACTTATTATGAGTTACTCTAGTTTTCAGCTGATAACTATGGGGGTCATCATACCACCTGGCAGTACCGAGTTCATCAACGCTTATCACTGCTGTCCTGGTGCTTGCTGTGGTCGTATTCGTCATCGTGGTGATGGTGGTGCTCGTCCCCGGTTCACGTATCATGATATAGCCAGGTGAAGAGGACACGGCCACCATCTGAGACCCATCCGAAGACATAGAAATTTTGGTGATCATCCCAGAGTTAATGTCCTTGCATCTGTGATGATCTGTGTATCACACGGATTTCCTGTTTTCCCCACCTGTCAGGTGAGGGTTGTTAGATTTTATGTCAGCTGGCCCGCCTCCTCCTCCAACTGCACGCTCTAGATCGCAGTGTTCCCCACCGGACCCGAACGGCAACCCCTGGATCAGAGTGATCCCCGCCGGGCCTCCACCGTAAGCTCCGGATCAGAGTATTTCTTGCCGGACGTTCAACCACAAAGCATCTTTTAAGATATATCAGATAGAATGCCAGAAAGAATACAAAGAATGTCAGAAGATATGCCAGTTACATATGCCAGAAAGAATGTCAGGTAGGATGTCAGAGTATATGCCAGAAAGAATGCCAGAAAGAATGGTAGAACAGAATGTCAGAATAGATGCCATGGAGAATGCCAGAATAGACTGTCAGAGAGAATGCCAGATAAAATACCAGAAGAGATGCCGGATAGAGTGTCAGAATAGATACCAAATAGATTATCAGAAAAAATGCAAGATAGAATGCCAGAGAAAATGTCAGAATAGATGCCAGAAAGGATGCCAAATAGGATGTCAGAATAGGTGCCAGATAGAATCCCAGAAAAGAATGTCAGAATAGAATGTCAGAAGGCTAGAATAGAATGTCATAAAATATATACCATATATACTTCCAGATGAGATGTCAGAAACTATGATAGAATAACGTCACGGTGGGGATCGCCCGAAGTAAAGTAATATCTCTTGAACCAGTTCCAAGGGTATTCCATATGCCATATGCTCCATGGTGCTGTTATCTCTCTCCCCTACATTTTGGGCCTCAGATTTGCTTCTCATGAATTGTCTGATCGGCGTCTTTAAAAAAGATATTTCCAATAGATCTCCCAATATTCTGGGATACCGGGATACCCAACGAAATCACATTCAGCAAATCTAAGGCCATGACCCTGGGAAAATCACACGATATCCCACAGCACGGGGACTTCTTCTTGGGCGACGGGACCCGCCCAAACCCTTAGAATGTTTTTTTTGGTGACGTAAATCTCCAACCAGGCATCGTAACCTGAATAGAAGTATGCGTCGGTGTCAAAGGTCGCCTCCTGTAGCCAGGTAACACCAGCATCCATGCTGGTCCAAATGGAACCTTCTGGATGACCGTAGCCACAGGCGGCCATCTTGGAACCATCTGAAGACATGGCCACGCCATGCCATTGAAAGAAACGGCGCGTTCCCACTGTGGAGGCCTGCGCCCAAGTGGTGCCACCATCCTTAGAATGGACATGAATGGACTCACCTTCTGAACCTTGGATTAACCAACAGGACAACCATAAAAGGGAAAATTCCACGGTCCGAATCCTCAGTTTCAGTGCGAAAATGGGCTGAATCCTCAGCTTCAATCATCGCAAAGCATCCGAGCTGATGAAAAGGCTCGGACCTCCAGCAATCATCTTTGATCCATCTGAGGAGACGGCCACATCGAACCATACATCGCTGGGGCTACTGGCGACCTCTTCCCAAATGTCCCCAGAATCCTGGAGCTGCTCCCAAAATGGAAAACTGGTTGGTGGTTTGAACCCCTCTGAAAAATATTAGTCAGTTGGGATTATTATTCCCAATATATGGAAAATTACTTTTTTTTCCAAACCACTAACCAGAAAATCTTGAAAAAAACATCGCAGTTTTGACATTTGTGTGCTTGTGCTTCGCTCAGGGTAGATCACAGTAAGTCACCAAGCTGGCATAGTCCAATTTTGGGAGAATTACCCCTACAAACGATAATCTAATTGAATTATCTGATTTCGTTTGTCCCTAGGCAACAACAATCTGTTTATTGGCAAATCTAGTGCTATCAATCCAGAAAAACTGCACTTGGTGAGGCTGCTGTCCTAAATACATCCATATTGCATGAATATAATGAACCTGCATAATCTGCATGTCTATATGTCTATCTTTGCTGAGCCATAATTCACCCAAATGGCAAGAAACATCCAATATGTCAATAAACACTTATATCCATTCACGTGATTTCATGCTTCATGCGAAGTATCGTTCTTCAGCAAGCCATACCTCAGATGGTGGTAACAACAGCAAAACACACACACATAATATTGTGATTATTTGGATCATCATGATCCCTTAAATTTGGGGAGTTGAAGAAAAACATCGAAAGCGATCGCCCCAGCGGCTCCACTGATCCAAATCTTGGCTCTGTAGGCTGCTGCCAACATCTTGGATCCATCATCGGACATGGCAATGCCTGACCACTCCTGCAAGCTGAGTTCACACATGACAACCAACAGCCCGGGGAAAAGTCGCGGCACGAATACTTATAGGCGTTCTGAATGTCAAACACTTTTGGGACATAAGTTGCACCCCTCTGGGATCGGGCCCTGCGAATGTGTTGGATACCCTCCCGTAATTTAACATAGGCCCTGCTAAGGCTCCGGAGAGAAGTTTCCACTAAATATTGCTTGTTTTCAGGGGTAAACACCCCCCATTCTATGGTCCCAAATATGTGTAAATCCCCCTACATCCATGGTTAAAGAAAACACCAGGCCGAAATGGCGGTCTTCTTTGGATGGGGCTTTATGAATAGATGCGGCTGCACTGAGGGCCCCTTCAAAATTGAGGGCCAGAGCCTCAGTCTATTAATCTCAGGCTTAGAGGAAAAAAAACGACATTAAAAGTCTGAACAAAAAACCAAATGTCTACGACCTGGTGGTTTGGGTCCTGGTGTGCTGGAATCTTGGCGGATGCCCTGTTTGGTGACAATCCTCTATATGATCTTTATCTTTATGTGAAATGCTTCGGTTCCAAACGCCAGGTAAGCCTACTCTGAGCACTGGATAGTTTGGATCAAAATTCGTGAAACTTGTGCACAGCAGAATTGAATGGTTGACTTGGCATTTAATGTTGGTAAAACAATCATAAACCATCCCCCAGTCATCACCATGTTTATAGGTGAGATTCCAACCATTCCCAATTCTGTGCCAGTCATGGGTGGTTTATGGCATTGTTTTACCCACATTTCATGAATTGATTCTGAATTGATGTACCTAGAACAACTGCCAAACTCCGCAACATCCAATTTGTGTTTTGTGTTTCCACACCTGGGTGGAGCCAACACTAATATCTGCCTGCCAAGTGCTGCCACTATCCTTAGTGGTTATGGGACCTCGTTTCTCCGAGGTGGGTGATCTGGCAAACATATATGTGGATCTCCAAAAACTATCAAAAGCTGAGGTTCCATGATGTAGATGGAAATAGGGGGTCGGAAGATTGAAGTGCCGAATTGAAAATATTGTTAAATCGAGAACGCATTGTCTGTAGTCATGTCATGGCGAGGCGGTTTTGAAGCCGTTGTGAAATAGCAAAATATCAACCCCAAATTATTGAGCCCTGACTATTACGAATTGGGGGGGGGTCATGCTTAAAATAGTACACTCGGGCCAACTTACAACTAATGACCGGGGGGTTATTAACTTTCAACGGCCCAGATGGGTTTGGGATATCGAAATTTTGTCCACACCCGGATAATCCTCCTAGCAGTGGCTAACGATGTTTGAACGCCCCTGACCGAAGCACCTCCGAGTTTGCAACTGTGGTATATATATTATATTCGATTGTACCCTATGTAAATTGTAACATATATATTATACATATATAATGGAAATTTAAATATTATATTATATTTATATCAAAACATATCAACTCACAAAGAAACCAGCATTTGGTTTGCCCGGATCTCATCCCATCATCCCCACACGAGATCCTCCCCGAGCCACCCTGCTGATCCAAATGTTGCCAGGGTTAACCACGGCAGCGATAATGACGCCATCAGGCGTCGTTGCCACATCATACCACGCATCTGAAGTGACGTATTTCTTGTCAACATTCCTTGAGCAAACAAGCGTGGACTATGGGTCAAAATATGTCAACCTATTTCAAAATCAACGGCCCATCGTCTTGAATGTAATGAAGCACAAACAAGAACCAGATGTGGGTGAAAATCCCGTACCAGATCTGAATAAACTTCTATATCTTTTTGTATCCCACATTCTTGTCTAGGAATATATACAGTAGATCCCCCTTCAGAATTTATGATGCAGCAAATGAATCATGCTTCCCGTTTGTGGTCCATGTTCAAACCAAAACCTGGGATCTAAAATCTTTAGTTTCTCTGTATTCCTGTCAAATGTTTACCAACAATCGTCTTCAGGTAGTCCCAGTCCCCAGTTTGGGCCAAACACGAGCGTCCAAAAGACGCTGTTGCCGATTGTGAAACGGTGCGTCCAGATCCATACGCCATCGGTATAAGGAGCCACTGTGAAGATTTTGGACCCATCCGGGGTGATTCTTACCTTAAGGACTGCCAATCCAACCGCGGTCCTTCCAAAAAATGTGCAGAAATCACGACTGAAGATGCCTGAGATTCTCCAAAATGCTGGGTATAATTGTGATAAAATCAATAGGCAAGTAAAAGCCAACCTTCAACGAATCCAAGTTTCAGCCTTGTAATCTGCGGAACTGTCGCCATAATACCAAGTCTCACCACCATCAAAGGACACGACAAGGGCTCCATATGTTGCGACGGCGCTAATCACAGAACCATCGGGTGAAACTTCCACGTCCGTCCAATCACGGAGTCCCAGCCCTTGCTTCTCCGCCCAATGCCAAATCGCTGCCGAGACGGAGGCGATCAGCGAAAGGCACAGGCGTGGAAACATCGGCCCCATCGCAGCATGGCAGGTGGCTTTGCCAGCCAGTCGAGAAAAATCGATGAGTTTTCAACAACCGTCCCTCTTGAGTCTTGAGCCTTGCGGAACATCATGGCAAAGTCCCAATATCTGGCAGATCGGCCTAAATTTCAATGGATTCAAGATGTTGAAGGGGAAAATCTTACAGGAAATAATGTTTTTTCCAACCCAGGAGTTCTTTCTGCACATTTTCCCTTCATCCAATTGCCAAGTCTGAGAAGATCAGGCCCTGGAATGTGAGGATCCTGTGGGAACCAATGATCCCCAAATCACATGACCCCCGTCTTGATTCCCAGTCGTCCCATTTAACTTAAGTTTCTTGCCGTCTGGTCTGGCCCCAAGAGGGGTGGATATGCAGCTGGTGATTGAAAAAGACTGGATCCTGTTCTTTCTCCTGTCATTACCATCTACCATCCAATGGAACGGAAAATGAATCTATAGACTCTATAGATGAGATTTCCCATTCAAACCTATATAGATATTTTATGGGTATTTCCCAGCTAGCCACCTTTAAATGACACCGGAGGGTATATCCCATCGATCTGGCAACCCATGCGGACCGCAAAACGTCCGAGCCATTGCGCCGACGCAAAGGAAGGAATTGTAGCTGCAGACCTGGCTTTTGTGGAAGAATTAATCGCACTTTAGTGAGCTACAGCAGGAAACCTCATAAAACTGAAATTTGGGTCATGTTTTCATGTTATAGCAGCATAAAGCAGTTCCTAAACGGGTTTGTCTCAGAATAGGTTACCCGCGAAAAAAACTGGTTGATCATCATGTTCCCTATTCCTTGGAAAACAATTTCATCGATTTGTAGCATATGGATAGGCAACGCAATTTGAAAGATGTGAGTTCCTGAAATATGTCAGGAACAAAAAACGTAAAAAGATTGTAAGTGGATGTGGATGTAGCTTCTGGAAAGCGTCAAACCAACTCCGTCCAAACTCTGACAGACCCAGAGCCAGCACATCCATTGGCGATGGGATTCGGATTTTTTGAGTTTCTTCCATGCGAGTTTTCTGGGGAGCGAAGGAAGATGAAGGAAGTTTAGAAGTCAAACTTCCGACAATATGGACAGATGAAAAGCAGAGATGGGAAGAGGCAGAGAGAAGAGAAGAGCAGAAAAGAGAAGAGTAGAAGAGAAAAGAGCAGAAGAGAGAAGATCAGAGAAGAGAAAGTCTCAGAAGAAAGAAGATCCAGGTGCGCGAAAAGGTAGGAAAGTCGCGCAACACTGTCTTTTTCCCATGATGTGTGGCTCCGGAGGGTCGAAAAGTAGGCTCACTAAAGCGGCGGGTGCAGAGCCATCTGGCCAGATGAGAGATGAAAAGTTGCACGTGGTTGTGGTGCGAAGCACATTTCCAACTCAAAATGTACAAAGCACACCAACGTCGGACCACTTTTGGAAGTTGTGATGTCGAAAAAGTGCACGACGTTGTGGCGCGAAGCACATTTCGAAGTCAAAATGTACAAAACACCTCAGCTTCGCACTTTTAGAAGTTGATGTCGAAAAAGTGCACACCGTTGTGGCGCGCAGCACATGTGGAAGTGAAAAGTGTAAAAAACTGACGGTCTTGGACCACTTTTTTGCAAGTTGAGACGTCGAAAAAGTGCACGCCGTTGTGGCGCGAAGCACATTTCGAAGTCAAAAGTGCAAAAAACAATCAAAAAACTGAGGGGTACGGAGCACTTTTTGGACGTTTAGATGCCGTTTTGCATGGCAGGCGCTTGGGATTGTGCAAAAGTGAGCAAAAACGTCAAGGTTTTGTAGCAGTTTCAAAACGTTGGCAAGCGTGGGACATTTGAAGAGGATCTGCAAAGATGCATGTCGCGTGGCAAGCGCAGTACAAGAGACACATGAATTAGATGTGTTAGGAGATCAGGGCGCTGATTTCTTGAGAGGGGTTGCATTTTGGAGCGTCAGATCTTCAGGTTTGCAAAGATGATTTTGCGTGACAGGCACTTCGTATGACCTGGCATCACTTTTGCGTGGCAGGCGTGGCACTTTAGATAGATGGAGTGGAAAAATCGCAAAACCCATTGGTACGAGGCCGTCAGCTCTGCAATCAAGTTTCCATTTTTGAAGGAAGTCTCGCAGAATTGCTTCGTTTTTGATGTTACCAACTTGAAAAATCGAGGAAGTCTCGCAGAATAGCTTCGTTTTTGACGTTGTCAAGTTCAAAAGTTGAGGAAGTCTCGCAGAATTGCTTCGTTTTTGATGTTGTCAAGTTGAAACATTGTGGAAATCTCGCAGTATAGCTTCGTTTTCAAGCTTGCAGATAGGTAGATAGATAGATAGATAGATAGATAGGTAGATCGATGTAGATAGATGGATAGATCGATAGATAGATAGATACAGGCAAAAGAGAAAGTCACGCCTAAGTCATGCCTACGGGGCTTCCCCCATTGTCACCGCTGTTTCGAAAAGCCACGCCTAAGTCATGCCTAAAAGGCATATAGACAGATAGACAGATAGACAGATAGATAAACAGAAAGACAAATAGAGAAACAGATATACAGATAGACAACTGCAAATACACTACACCATACTACACCATACTGCAACTACAACTTCAACTACAACTACAACTTCAACTACAACCTCAACTACAATTACTACAACTACAACTGCGGGTACAAATGCCACTACAACCACAACTGCAACTACAACTACAACTGCAACAACAACTACTACAACACTACAACTGCAACTGCAACTACAGCTACAACTACAACTTCAGCTACACTACAACTACACTTCAACTGCAACTGCAACTTCAACTACACTACTACAACAACAGTTACCACGACTCTACACTACAACTACAACTACAACTACAACTACAACTACGACAACAACTACACTACAACTACAGTTACAACTACAATCACAACTCCTACAACTATTGCAACTATTATAATTACTACAATTAAGA
>Ga0126342_10011661_pt1 | contig 15690 bp, 14 predicted proteins | sample Cyp1metagenome_FD_92528 | JGI IMG/M metagenome (GOLD analysis project Ga0126342, IMG submission 92528) | Coral microbial communities from Lord Howe Island, Old Settlement Bay, Australia - Cyphastrea 1 metagenome | ecosystem: Host-associated > Invertebrates > Cnidaria > Coral ...
ACCATTCAATGCATGCATTCTGCGATTCCTGAGCTTCCGGGACATGGAGTGAGCACACTTCGCTATGTGAAAACATCCCGCAGTCACCGAGACCAAAGTCAGGAGGTAGTGCTCTGAACTGCAAACATGTTCCGGCCACCCCTTGATGAAAGGAGTAAAGGGCCATTCCCCAGGTATTTCTCTCATTTGTAGGGAGGTCATCCTGAAGATTTTCTGGCTAGGACAAAAGCCAGGACGCTTCATTTCAAGTGCAGATCTTTCATTCTCTAAAATCCCATGGTGGAAAATCTCACTTTCCTCCATTTTTCTATGTCAGCCTCCTTGCAGATCTCGGGGTCTGGCTCCCAGAGTGCACTGCACCTGGCTGAGGGGTTTGGATTTTTTGCAACACTTGAGCTGCACCCAGGGCCTCTCGGTACACTGCGGTCGAAGGCTCGCCGTGCCTGGGGAACCACAACCGCTGTAAGGTTTTGTTAACCGCATTAACATCCATTGCAGTAGCTATATATACTTATAGTATCTTATATATAGTATGTTATAGTCATAGTATATCATCTTATTTTATTGTGTTAACTATAGTTATATTATATTCCCCGACATTTGTCCTTCTAGGAAAAATGGAAGGGCCGGTTTGGTATACAATTTAAGCATCATCTAAATACAGTACCTATCTTGGTTGTTGAAAGGGGGGAACCCTCATGTCCTGCGCCCTGCATGCCCAAAAGGGCACCTCGGCGCGTCTCTCTCGGTATTGTACAACGACTAAAAAATGAAAAAAAACTAAAAAATGAAAAATGAGTGGTTGGTGGTTGAGCCACCCCTCTGAAAAATATGAGTTCGTCAGTTGGGATGATGACATTCCTATCATATATGGAAAGTCATAAAATTCCATGGATCCAAAGCACCAAGCAAACATGAGTGACACAAAACGGCTCAGGTCACGTTCGGAACAAGGATGGCAAAGTTCAACACCCCCAGGTCCGTCTGTTTTCATAGAAAACTATAATCACCATTAAGTATACATACTTATAATTATCCCTAAAAAAAACAGTTAATCAAATTATACCTTAAGTTATATATAAACCAACATCAACAAACACGAAAACCAGCTTACTAGTGGCCGCCTTGTACAATGGAGTTTTTCTGCGAGAATTCCACCGGAAATACGTTGCACGAGAACTTGGGGAAATCCATGGCATCAGACTGACCAACAGCTGATAGAAATCACTCACTGCAAAGGCTTGGCGACGCCTCTATATCACCAGCCGACATGGAAAGATATGGAAAGGTATTCAAAGGCCAAAGAATTCGATAATTACGGTGGTTTCAATCTAAGTGAGACAGATATTTGGGGATGCATGAACAATGGCACTTCCTGGAGCTAATGGAAGTGTAGATATGTCATGACTAAATTGTGTTTAAAAAAACATGTGTGAGCTTGCCCGAACCCAAGTTTCCTCCATTTCCTAACCTGCTCGAAATTCTGAATGCTTTTTGGGGGTCCCATATCCTGCAGACTCGTTAGCAAACAGGTTTCGCAAGCAGCACTTGGATGTACTAATGTACACCCCTGAAATTTACCCCAACCCCCCAAGAGACTCCAATACATCTCCAGATTTACCTGCATGAAAAGCACATGATCCTACCATCAACATGAAGTCCCCCCCAAACGATAGCAAAGTAAGTCATCAAAATGGTGAAGAACCACGGTTCCATCCCTTTTATATAAAAATCTACGGTTACCCCCCAGCTCGGTCACTACTACCAAGTAAGGCCTCAACAGGTTTGGGATTTAACATGATTAAACCTCATCCCTTCCTGGGACTTGTTAGCTGGATCCTGCTGGCCTCGGGTTCTGCCTCGCTCGGAGACCGGGGGCCTCAGATTTCACTGCGGAGCTGGAAAAACTCCGTTCTTCCCCATTGATGGGGGCGTTCTTTTTTTGAATGCCCGGACCACAAAAAAAGTATCTGGTTTCATCAGTTTCATCACTGAAATATCTCCTCCTTTTTGAATTGAAACCTTCAAAACTGGGGCTCAGGATATGGTTTTCTGATGTTTTCTGTGCCTGCCATTTTAGATGCTTCTCCATGTTTGCCGTTGAAACATGCTGGCTGCCGCCACATGACCTCGTCCGCAGCGAAGCTGCTGTGGTCCCCCACGACTGGCTGCACGCTCATGGAGAGCTAGAGGTGCAGGTCGACGCTTTTCCTTCTTCACTGGCCTTCATGGAGTACCGACGCGAGGATGGCAAAATTCAGGCGATCAGTCCACAGACGATGGCTCAACATTGGAGAAGTAAAATGGCCAACGATAGACAATCTTGTTTTTCCTGCATATACTTATGCGTGCTATTACATACATGGATAATCATGTGCATAATTATATCTGCATGTATCTGAATTTATATATGCATATGTATATATATATATATATATTGCATTTACATATGAATTTATATACATTTATATATGCATTTTTGTAAATTTATTAGTAATTATAGTTATATAAAGGTATATAAAAATAATTCTTACTGTAGCTGAGCAGGCCAGAACCTTCCCTATCGGATATCGATTGAGGTCCCCAGGCGGTAATTGAGATGGCGAAGAATTCTGGCAGCGGCGGAGCTGCATTTCATGGTGGAAAGTGATGATCAACCTATCTGAAAATGAAGTGAATATAGCTAAGTTTATGACTATTAAAAATTAAGTATTTTCTAAACACATACTTGTATATATATATATACATGTATATATATAAAACTGTATATATATATATACAGTTATATATATATTATATATATTTGTTATGTAGTGGGAAAAAGTGATGATAAATGATCAGATTTGAAGTGATACACAGTGATACCCTATTTTGAGACAGATCCAGGCGGCTAATCAAACTTGGCAATGGAACATGTGCATTCATGAAAATTCATCTAGTACACATACAGAAGATAGATGATTATAGACTTGTCGAACGGACAAGTGGACTTTCCGTTGCCATGTTTGAATCCCGGATGGTACCCTCCAGTGAACAAACATGGCAATGGGAAACCCCATCGGTTGTTCCAAACGTGCTGAAAAAAAGATTCAAAAGATCTTCAATGAATGGATGCCAATTATATAATTAAGAATGTGATAATTTGAGATTTCCCTGTTTCGAGGTAAACCCAAAGCCCAAAGACTGCATGTTTTCTGCATGTAAAGGGCAGCAACCATGATCTCCTGACCCCCTTCAGCTGTACCATGTGTTCTTTGAAACTTTGGATATCTCCTGCGAGATTTGACGCAGGTCCACCAGGTTCACCAGGTCCGGCCGGAGAAATCCTCAACTCCAGGCCGGCTCTACGAGACGCGCATCCCTGAGGGACGAGGTGGTCGAAGGCGACGACGTGGCGATACCTGGGCGATGAGCTGGCGATGGGGGCCTCTGCCAGGCTGGTAGGATATGGGGTACCTTTACCCTCAAGTAAATGAACAGTTCGATCCTGCCAGGGATTGGAAGATTCGTTTCCATCCAAATGGGTGATTTAAAAATTTTAAGGGTCCACCTGTTAATTTACCCGAGGGTAAGTGGAGTTCACCAGTCTGCAGAAAGAACCACTCAAAGAGTTGGACGTAGCATGATGTAGCCAGCTAAAGTCTCAAAATTGGGGATCGAATTGATAAAATATGATGACATTGCAGCCCAGTATTTTTAGTACCATTTTTAGTACCAATTGATAATTTATATGATGAAATGGAAAATCACCATCTTTAGTGGGAAAATCCACTATAAATGGCCATTTTCAATAGCTATGTTAGTCATTACCAGAGGGTATCATTTTTTTATCACCAAAGATCATGTCTCAGATCTCCTCAGGAGCCCAGCCAGTCTGCGGCGTCAGGGCCTCTCCCAACCTGAGACGCTCTGTTGAAGCGAGCGCTTGTTCCATCTGCCATGTGGCGAAAAATCTGGGTGGTTCATAATAGTATCCACTTATTACAAGCATAGTATAGCATAAAAATATATGTATTAAGTGAAGTATGTAATAATGGATATGAAAGTATATTAATAAATGTTCCATCTTTGTTCAATGTGTTTTTTTCTCCATCTGAACCTGGTTCCATTTGTGCCCATCTTACACTCTCGGCCCTTGGCGACCCAAGACTTTCAAGACTCGACCCAATCACATCATCCATCATAAGGGATCAAGAAAAGCGGGAAGCAACACATATGATATGGTTGCTGTCTGAAAACATGATAAACCCATAATAAACCCATAATAGACCCATATGATAATATGTTAAATGATCATGTTCCACATCAAATTGCCATTTCATGGGTATACCCCCATTTTCAGACACATGGGCTCTTACTGCCAGGACAAAGTCTAGGTCTAGGCTTTCAAATTAACAGCACATGAATTCCAGTCTCATGCTACGAATACGTCTCCCACCGTCTACCTGACGATAAAACGGTGATTTTTTGGTAGCCAGCATGTGAAAAACAATCATTTATGTCATAATTCATCAAGAGTTTATCAGAGTTGATGACAAACTGTGATGGGTTTTTATGCTTAAATCACCATTATATATATATGTATATATATATAATTATATATATATATATATACGTATATATCCCAGTAGACCCCTATATGAAACCCTATGAAATCCACCATTTTTGTAGAAAAACGCAGGTGTCAACACCTTTAAAAACCCCATCTGCCCCATCTGGGACTCCGAACGCTGTGTACCTGGAGCCTTCCAGCTTGGGAAGCAGCGGCGGCGTTAGGCCCACCTGAAGGTGACTTTCGATGGCTTTCGCCGGGGCCGAGGGAAGATAGGCTGTAAATGGGTACAAATGGATGCAAAAAACTAACAAAAAAAAAACATATATATATATATCGATATGTATATATATATATTGATATATATTGTGTGTGTGTGTTGAAGGGATATGAGGTCACATACATATAATCATATATCTGTATATGTATACGCATATGAATATGCACATGTATATGCATGTATATGTATCTATGTGTATGCATATGCAGATGAATATGTCTATGCATATGTCTATGCATATGTCTATGCATATGTATATGCACACGCATGTATATGTATATGCATGTATATGTATCTATGTGTATATGCATATTTATATGTATAAAAGAACATATACGTATATAATGTATATAATATTTATTTATTGTTTATTTGTATATGCAACACCAACAACAGCGGGGGTATAAAACTAGCAATAACATGCGACAATGGGATATACATGTATAACTATATACTATTATTATATATATATTAAAATGGTAATTCACCCTTAAGTAGTCAATCAAAATGGAGATTTTACCATCAAAAACAGGGACGTCTGTGAAAGTGTGGCATTTACCATGGTACACCTAGAATTGACGTTGTAATCGGGAAAATTATGATCCACCAGTGAATTTTATGGCGCCATATTTTCAGACATACCCAAATATCAATGATAAATGGATTTATTTCAGAGAAACCTTGCAGGATAGAGATAGCATTCACCATAAAATATAGTCGGCTCCTTTGTGGAACCACCTGGTGAAAACGGGGAGAGTCCAAGGGGTGTATATACGTATAGCCACCCACAAGAAGATGGAAAAGCAAAATCCTAAAATACTTTAAACTATTGGTCAACAAACGTTCAAGTTCAAATCGTTTTTATGGCTATTTTCTTGCATATACATTTAAAATCAGCCTGAAATAGAAAGAATATGGGATAGTCAAATATATTCACATTTTGGTGATGTTTCTTTAGAAGCTTCGATGTTCTATCCACTCCAGGATGACTTATACAATATACTATATACCCTCCTTCTTAGCCACCAGCCTGAGCCAGATAGGGGCCGACGACAGCCTGGCCCACCCATGGTTTACCAATAAACCCCCCTACAGTACTGGTATATTGGCTAAATTTTGTCATTTGGCTTTCAAGCTTATTCAAAGGCCTCAAAGTGTAGATGTATTCACCATGAATCCGAGTTATAGAACAACGTGCACATTTTTGGGGGCATTGCATTGCTGGAATGATCCTGGACTCAACTTTCACCCCTTTGATCTACCTAGTTCCAAGATGAATGAGCGCCGCGGGCAAAACGATGTGTGGAAAGTTCAACGCTCAAGTTTCTGCAATCCTTTTATCCCATGCCCCTAAAATGTAAAACCCTCAATCCCATCGTAAGGGGCCACAAAATGAATAATTAGATCCAATAATATTATCCAATTCTACAGTGTTTGATATGTTTGACATTAATGTGACAATATGAATCACCCTCCGGCTTCAAGATTTGCACACCTCTGACATGTCGTCTCACACGCCTCAAGAGGCGAGAATCGACAGTTGACTCTTGACCAATCTGAGGAAGAGTGGTTCTCACTTCCAGGATACCTACTGTAACTATAGCAGCAAGTAGGCGTGACATGCTGTTCCCCTTCCTCAGGCTGTTTTGGGGAACATTTTGTGTTGGATTCTCCAAGGCTTTGACATGGATACGATGAATTAATCCAAGGGAAAAAGTACAGTAAACCAGGTAAGCGTGACCTGCCTGATTATAGGGGGCTCCTGTAAGTTTTTCCTTCCAATTCCATGACAGCTGCTCTCTTTTTCTGGTCGAATATTAGCGGCAGCTTCAGAAGCGCGAGCGGCTGGTATTGTGACAAGCACTTGCTGTCCATGTTGCACTGTTCATGTGGAAAACAAGCTGCTCATATATATTTCTTGTTGAAAAAAATGGTTCGGCCAAGGAAGAACATATCCTGTGCCAGCTTGCATCTTTGCCATACTCATTATTTGCATTCATAGATGCAGATTTACACATGATCGTATCCACCCAAGTTCTTGAATGGTTACTTCATGTTACTTCCCTACCGTGGTTGCTTTGAACGGCTGTTTCCATATGATTCCCTGGCTGTTTCCATGGAGAGCTTTGACCTCTCAGCTGCTTCACAGCTTCTCATCTTTGATCTCTTCCTGACGCGGTCGCGGTCTTCTCGTCGAACTGCATTTGTTTCACCATCGACCATCGTTTTATTGATAAATCATGAGATCATGGCTATGACTTTAGACAAAATCATAAATAATCAGTCACATTAAATCGTCAACACATATATATATATATATTTATTTATTTACATTTCCATCTATAATTCTCTATATCTATAGTCTATATGTTATATATATAACATATAGACCATTTGAATAAACCATGGCATCACCAGGCGCAGCGGTTTTTGCGACCCCCCAAGATCCTTCTTCTGGCGCTTGGCCACGGTGGGCAACACCAAGCCGTTTTGGATCATCTCCAAGGTCTGAGTTCTTTTGAAAAGGACAAAACCATGGAAAAACCACGGAAAACCCATGGAAAATCGATGTTCCTTGGGTTTTTCGAGTTTTTTTTGGGTGGTGAACATGAAGATTGAACTATGGATAAATCATGATCATCCTGTTTTTTTGTGGGGGTCCAATTGAAGTTGGCCCATCAATATTGGGAACCCCCAGAAAATTTTATATCATTTTACAACAGGGAATTGACTCAGTAAAAATCATGGAACATAGGCATGAATACCATATGACCTAGTGTCACTGGTTGTTTCCGGAACCCATTGCAATGCTTTTCAGAGGGTGTTCATGGTCGTTGTTTTCCCAACTTTACGGACGATATCCCCGGATTCAATCCCTTACACCTTCGACACATTCCTCACCGAACCTTCCAAAAAATAGGTTGAATGGTTTTTTTCCGCGCCCTTTCCACCAGATTTAGAACGATTTAGATTGTAAAACCAAGTAAAACCAAACTTTCCAGTGGAAATCCACCTGGCCCTCCATGAATTTCACCACGGCCCCAGCTCCGTTGACGAGTCACCAGCATCCGCCAAAGTCGTTCCACGAGTGGCTCGGCGAAGTCATCCAAAAACCTCCAGGGGGTTACATAGCGGAGATCATTTCGTCAGTTTATAATCAATAAGTAATAGTTGATATAGCTAATGATGGTAATGATGGATATGGATATATACATATATATATATATAGTTTATATAGATAACAAGTAATAGTCATCTCTTGGAATTCAACAAACTGGGTTGATGAAACCGAAGATATCTGGTGGCAAAGGCCATAGTCAATATAGCTAATGATGGATAATTAATCATAGCCGATTCTAGGTCATAATTCATAAATGCCAGCATATGCCAACGTAGGTCCCCCAACGTTGCAGTCAACTGTCATTTCCGCATGGAACTACGCCCCCCAACTGCTAAGAAAAGCCACCCCAACTTCTTCGCCCTTTGCGAACGCAGCACAAAAATTAAAAAAACACAAAAAAACGATCATCCCAAATGTCCAAAATACCATGCGAACGCAAGTCACCCCAATGGTTGAAAACAATGGAAAATTATTAACAAAACGATATTTGTCGATATCAAAACACCATGCAGACGCATGTTTCATGTATGTTTGGGTAAAAAAAATTGTTGTTACAAAACGCATCTATATATATATATAATTCAATTGTTCAAAGTATCTAGAAATGTCATCTTTTGGTTCAAAACACACTAAGAACGCATGATTCATGTATGTTTTGGTAACAAATCTATGGGGTTCTGATTTACATCTCAACTCAATATTTCTGCAACCACTTTCTGTGGCCAAACTGTGCTCTTCTTCAAACAAAGCATCAAATTCCCCAGGTGGTTCTGCCTCAACCAACCCAGTACATTTGAACTGAGCCCCCAGGTGGGTCTTAGATCACAGGTTCCGAACGAGGCCAAAAACGAGGCCAAAATGAGGCCAGAAAATAGCTTTGGAAACCCCTCAGCTTTAGCAGCAGTTTACCACCAGCCCGGAGGCAAGTCTCTAGCAGATAATCTAGAAGCAGTCTGGCAGCAGCTCAGCAGCAGTTTGCACGCTGCCCAGTAAATACTTGAAGTCATGGATAATCATGATAGAAGATACTACTTGACCATGGGAATTTAATGCGATAGTCAAAAAAATGGAAAATGGATGAACATGGTGGTAAACCAACAATGTCTGGTACTTTTTTTGGTAAACGGTGGATAAGGCAACTGCTCCGCGCGACGGAGTTGATGGGGTTGATGAGCAAAGTGCAACAACCGAAAGAGGGATTAAAGGTTTGTGAGTAACTGGGGTTAAACAGGTCAAAATACTATGAAATTTCTACATTAAGAATCATCAAGATGGTTTTACAAACCAGCTCATATCTGGGCTCCACCCTCATAACCGTCGGGTTTTGGATTTGCCCAAGCTGTAAGTTGTTGGAATGTGGATTGATCCATGGGGAGCAGTTGGAGCTACGATTTGGGTCTGCCCACCCCAAATCCAATGGTACATATTATATTACATTATATTATTACATTATATTATATGATGTTATGTTACATTATATTATATGATGTTATGTTACATTATATTATATGATGTTATGTTATGTTATGTTGTGTTATGTTATAGTAAATAATTATATGATAATACCCAATGCTTCCAAAGGATAGGTTTACTAAGTCCGTTATTGTTACAAAGGACAGGTTTGACTAAAAGGCTACAATTTACTCAAATTACAGGAAATTATGGAAAACATCAAGAACCATATTTTCACGGGCTTTTTATGGCCTTTTCACTGACTTTTCACGGCCTTTTCACATTTATCATATAAAATAAGTTGTAATTTCATCAAGATTGCCCAGCTTCACAAAGGCTAGGTTAAACCTAGCCGTTGTGACTGGGTGAGTTTTTGGTGTCCTTTGAAGTTCTGGGATATATCATATTATACTATATAGATTTAGAACCTCATTTCCACCATTGTTTCCTGGGCCTAAATCCACCATGTTCAGACACATCCAAATACGTCCTTCATTGGCTAAGTCACTTAAATCCGTTGTTTTGACTGTTTTTGACAAGGTTTAAAAACAAACGCCATCATGTTTACGGGGCTTACCATCCACCATTTTCAGAGTTTCCCTCATTTTCCCATCATGTTCCCATACTTTTGGAGGCCCAATGGGCCCAACATATCCCCACCATTTTCAGACCCAGACACCTAAAGTAGCACCTTTTGGGGGGGCCCCAGCATCCCACCCCTGACGCTGTCGCCTCTCCAGCTCCGCAATCAGAGGATCTGGCTGCGCCGCGCCGTTCACGCGGCGGAGGATCAGCTCGACGAGGTCCGAGCTCTGGCCCCCCATGTGCAGGTCCTCGGCTCCCAACGACAGGGGGAGACCCAGGTGGAAGCTTGGAGAAGATCATGGTGAAAATGTGGATTTGCTGGCTCGAAAGATCTAAAGATTAGGGTGGTTGAGTAAGGAAAAGGTGATTTAAGGGAATTTCACTAGCAAAAATTAGGATTAAGCATGAAAGAATTCTGTGTACACCCGATTTCTGATATAGATATATATATAATGATTTATATATATATATATATACTGTATATATATATATATATACTGTATATATATATACTGTATATATATATATACATAGCTTCACTAGGCTAATTTTTGGATTCGTGGTGGATACATCTATAGTTGGGTGGGGCGATGAACCAAATTGTAACTGAACGGGGCCTTCCTGTAAAATTTAAAGCTGTCAATAATGTTAATGTGAGTAAACAGCTTAAAAACTCTCCACAGCATGACTAATTACAGTAACCCAGCAACAGCGGAATAACCAACAGTTACTGAATATTAGTGACTTCCCTTCTATGATAACCCTCCGGAAATCTAAGCCGACAGCGGAAATGCTCGCAAAATCACCATCATTTACTACACTTCAACAAACAGACTGTGGATAACAAATCAACAACGGGTGGATGTGTCGTGATGTTCCACATATTCAGCAAAACTCGGTTTCGCACAGGCTTCACATAAGTTTCACATAGGTTTCACCTATGTCCTGCGATCCAAGGTGCCACCTTTCGTTCCAGCCAGGGCCGCAGCTTCCGCTCCAGGATTCGCTCGTTGCGGAGGTAGGCCGTGTCCAGCTTGATGGTGAAGAGCTCCTTGAGGCCCCGGGATGGCCAAGTGGGTTTAATATGTTACGGTTGGGATTTATGATGATTTATGGCAAATATATAGTTATCGACATTTATGGCTATAACTTCCCCATTTATTGGGATTGATTCGGGTATTTATGGAACTAGCTATAATGTGGGTTATAAACCCACTTATAACTGGTAGCTTTGTTTGAAGATCATCCCTTCCCCCCTCATGGGAGTTCCAACTGTCCCCTCCAAAGTTAGCTGAATCCCCTCAGTTTTGCGTAAAGCGGGTGTGAATATCTAATAGTCCTAATAGTCCTCTTCTCCCAAATATTCAATACGCCCCTAGACCCCCTAGTGGAATGGATGGGCTGACCTTTTCAGATGAATGGGCAAAGCCTCCCATTTTTTTGACCGAGGAACTTCCCTTGGCTCTTCCTGAACCTCCAGCGGCACCGGTCTGGTTTTCAACAGTGGTCCCTCAGGTCGTCAAAAAATGACGACCTGCAGTTTCATCTTTTGAATATCCCAACTTTAATGGCCATCATTATATTGGAACCCAAGATCCTGTGGAGTTTTTATGGGGTTTTAATCTTTTGCATCTTCAGGTGCTCCAGGCCTTGTGCACCAAATCCATCAGGGCTTGGTTATCTGCCAGTTGCGCCACATGGACACTGCGCACAATGCCATGATGCGCCTGCCATTGGTCATGTGTTGAGGCAACTTCCTGGTTTTTGCAGTAGCCACAACTTTTGAAAATGGCGATTGAAGCTGCACATACTGGTTGGTCGATGTGACGCTTTACCATAACAAACACGTATAAGATCTATATTTCTTTGATTTCCAGGATGATACGCTCTATGGCGTACCATTTCTATTGCCACTACTTCAAGAAGCCAAGCATCTCCAACAGAGCTTCTGTTAAGACCGTGGAAACTAAAAAAAAACTGGCCCTTGCACTTGGCACCTCCAATTTCTCTAGTTTCATCTCTTTCCGCTGCTTTTCTGACCTTAGCAGCGGCTCGCAAATACATGCAGTGCGATGGGAGGACAGTTGCATGGCTTCATGAAATCTGAATCTTTCCAACTCTTCAAGAGCCACAAGGCTGGACTGCCTGTCCTCAGTAATCATCTCACTAGTTATGATCTCATGAAGTCAAAAATAAAATAACAGTGGTACAGTACTAGTAACTATATGTTCCTGGGGCCGGTCGAATCCCAACATAGGTATGGCAAAATCATCGGAAACGAAATCAACAGTTTTTCATATCTATGTTGATTGGTTTGCCCCAGGGTAATGGATATAATGGATGGCACAACACAATACAACACGTCTAACTACCCCATATCATCCCATAACTATCCCATTATAATTGGTTCTTCCCTCATGACACAACAAATCTGATTGCATTTTTAAAATGAACCGATATATTCAACTATACAAAAATGTCCCAAATTCAGAAGCCCAACCAAAAACCCATCAAAAACCACGGAAAATCCATAGAAAATCAATCATTTCGTTGAGTTAACTTCGATGATCTCCTAAGAAAACCAGCTCCAAGACATCCAAAATTCCGCCCGGTTGCAGCTCGAAGTCCTCCTTCTCCCGGTCCTCTGCATCCCGCAGCTTCTCCGCTTCTCGCAACGCCATCTCTGAGGCCTCCAGTCCTGGCAATTTTTCATCAGAATTACCCTCTGGTAAATTAACATAGCTATTGAAAATGGCCATTTATAGTGGTTTTTCCCATTAAAAATTGTGATTTTCCATAGTTATGTTAGTTTACCAGAGGGTATCCTGAGAATTCGTTCAGGATATTCATTTGCCTGATTTTTTTGGGGGAACTACATTTTGATCAGAATTTCTCCGAATCCAGCTTCCATGGCCCCAATGGATCAGAATGGCCATACCTGGTTAGGATATAATAAACGCTGTAATAAACTCTGAAACGCCGAAGATATAATGAATTAAACTAGCCTGGGCCAAGCTATACCAAGGGTTGGTGGGTGTGCCGCGCATCCAAATCCTAGTGCATCCTTCAGGAAAAGCAGGAATATTGGTAATCATACCAAATGGGCAACAAATAGTGGGAATATCGGGGGATGAATCAACATATTCCAAGATGGCACAGCAAAATTCACAGTAACCCCATCAATGGATTGGGTTTCAAGGGAACATATTACACGAAACGGTGTTTTACCCAAAGTGTAGAGGTGAAACTTGTAAAGTTTCCCTTCAATCATTTCTGGGATTGGTGATTTCCCATGCCGATGCGAAAAACAAACATGTTTGATTTAAGAACCAGCCAAACAATGCTGCATGAAGATCATCAGAAGTCAGGAATCTGGCCCTGGAATTATCTGGAATTTGATCCATGAGATGTACCATGGTGATGAAGTGGCCATCTGTGCCCTTAAGGGGTCAAGAAATGGAAATGGTTCTGTCTGACAGACTTTCATCCCAAAGTTCCCAAGAGATTTCGATCCCGATGAGAACCCCATATCAAAAAGCCCCATCCTTCCCGAAGATCAAACGCCCTTTCCATCCATTTCCAGGGTTTGGTGGGCCGGAAGTCTTCCAAATCAAATGCCTCATGGGAGTTCCAACTACGTCTGCTAAAAATGAAGCCCAAACAATCAGATGTGAGTTTTATGTATAATTATAGCGCTTCTTCATCTCTATCACCCCAACCATGGGAGTCAACATTCAACGCCCGGACCGGCCAAGGTTCTGTCTAACTCTGCCGCAAACTCGCTTTCCCTCCAGGCTTTTCGCTTCTTCGCACGTTCCACCCCTGGGTTGGTAGCTGGGTGCCAAGGTGCTCTATAGAGGGCAGCAAAATGATTACCGGGTGATTACTGGGTGATACCATGTGATACCCCATGATACCCTTCGGGAATGAAACGTGGAAGGGGGAAATCCCTCAGTTTCATATGTTTCATAGCTGAGTTTCCCATAGAAAGTTTTACCCAATAGACCATCAAATGACACCAGAAACTTTGGGATGCCCATCCGAGGAGATCTGTGATTTAGGCGCATCCACTGTGACCATACCTTCCCGATTCAGTTTCCACAAAACATGAGCCATCTGCTACGAGATTGCCCTAAAGTACCTATACCCTCTGATTATCTAACATAGCTATGGAAAATCACAAGGTTTCACAGCTAAATCATAAATCATCTATAGCTGGGCCATTAGTGAGTCTTCAACATATTCTTAAAGACAAACCTCTTTAGTTCTAACCTACAAATGGTGATCGTCCATAGCTATGTGAAAATCCTGACATCACCAGAGGACATCACCAGGTGACCAGTTCGGGAACAAGCCCTGGGCCCCCTGGGCCCCCTGGGCCCCGTGGGCCCCCTGGGCCCCCTGGGCCCCCTGGGCCAAGCCACGTTTCTCCTCTCGCTCCCTCAACTCCTGTCGCCTTTGCTTGGCTGCACCTGTGCCTTCGACGCCGAACCTTGGGTTGAGATGGGCCGAGGGCTCCCGGGAAAAATGGAAAAACATGTGGACTCCCGGGAAAACAAATGGTGTAAAATGGTGGGCATCTGAGTTTTCAAGAATTTGTGACAAATTCTTGTCAGATCATGAGTTTATGTGTGATGTTTCATACGGTTTTCCCCCAAATAACGATATCATTTGAGGTCGCTTGAAATTGCCATAGTTTCTATCCAGCCCCATGGCTAAGCCTTGCGACTGCAAATCCCATGCCCATTCGGAAAAAATACCTCGCTATCATGTGGTTGGGAAACTGAGTTCGTAGCTCCCCATTCAATCCCCATGGCTCATCTTTTTTGGTGAAAAGGTTGGATATATTCGCATGTGCTTCAGAAACTCTTACCCTCCAGTAATTAACAGTTCGACCCTGGCAAATAGGACTTGGAAGATTAGTTTCCACTAAAAATGTGTTTTTTTCAGGCTCCAACTGTTCATGTAGCTTCTTGTAACCAATGGATAGTACCATCCCTCGCCCTCCCCAAAATCGCCCAAGGGGCAGCTCTTCCAGCTTTCCATCCAACAAGGCATTGCAACTCACCGTCTTTCGCTCCAATTCCCACTCCAAATCTTCGTCCTCAGCCCCATGGATGTGTGACATGATTTATGTAGATTCTCATGTGAATTCAATGAAATCGTTTATCTGGATTGCTTGTTTAGTTTATATCTATTTATAAATATATATATATATATATATAATTATATGTGTGTGCGTGTGTGTGTGTTTGTGCATGTGTGTGTGTGTGTTTCATACATTCAAACAAAAAAAAATAATAGCTTTCGAACCAATAACGGCTGGGATGTTACTGGATGGAAAGAAAATGGCCATACGTCTTCATGCGTGGCTTTCTTTGGTTGCCAGTGAGGCTGGTGCTCCATTCCATCGCCCCACTTTGCGCCTTCTTCCCTTGTCTCTTGCTGTCTGTTCTCTGGTTATCTCATATTATCTCCACATGCAGTGGCCGCATGCACTTAACTATGATCTGGAATCATCTATATAAGCCTTTTATTGAATTCGCAACTGCAATGATGCATGTGCATGTGCATCTGGATGTATATGTATGATTATTTATGCATTGGGCACCCTTTTCCCGGACACCCATGGCCACCCCAATTTCAACTTGGGATTGTTTCGCCCAAAGGAGTCGTAGTATCAACTGGTTTGAAATGTTG
>Ga0126342_10011662_pt1 | contig 15690 bp, 12 predicted proteins | sample Cyp1metagenome_FD_92528 | JGI IMG/M metagenome (GOLD analysis project Ga0126342, IMG submission 92528) | Coral microbial communities from Lord Howe Island, Old Settlement Bay, Australia - Cyphastrea 1 metagenome | ecosystem: Host-associated > Invertebrates > Cnidaria > Coral ...
ATACATAGATACATAGATACATAGATACATAGATACATAGATACATAGATACATAGATACATAGATACATAGATACATAGATAGATAGATAGATAGATAGATACATACATACATACATACATAGATACATAGATACATAGATACATAGATAGATAGATAGATAGATAGATACATACATACATACATACATACATACATACATACACACATACACACATACACACATACACACATACACACATACACACATACACACATACATACATACATACATACATATATATATACTATGTATATATTGAGTGTATGTATGTATATATATATATATATATGTATAAAGCCATATGCTACCATATGAAGCCATTTCACCATAGGTTTTATCTCCAAATTTTATCTTAAACTTTATTGTTGTTTGAAACCCACGTTAACATATAGCCTAGGGAAAAAAAAAAGCGACCCCAACTGCACCCCCAAGATATATGGTTTATGAATTGCATCGCCAAAATGGGGCTTTGGAAGATGTAGCGCATATCGATGCTGGAACGGTCGTTTCAATCCTGGAACTTGCACCGGAATTGTGGAATGTAGTTTTGAAGCGGCTCTAGAATTGTGAAGGAATAGTGGTTAGCTGACGTAACTTCCACCCCCACAAAAAATAAAACAACGTAGGCCCCACACAATTGCATTGGAGGATTCTTATCTACTGAAAACACAAATACTGGTTGGTGGTTTGGAACATTTTTTATTTTTCCACCTATTGGGAATAATAATCCACACTGACGAACTCATATTTTTCAGAGGGGTAGGTATACCACCAAAGAGAAATAAGTTTTTGGTGGTTTGTAACATTGCTTTATCTCCAATTGTGTCAAACTTATGGATATATCAATGATATATCTTCCAATTGACGTTCAGAGAGATGGTTTATCTCCAATTTCCATGACGTACCCTCTGGTAAACTTACAAAAAGCTATGGAAAATCACCATTTTTCCTGGGTAAATCCACTATAAATGGCCATTTTCAATAGCTATCTTAGTTTACCAGAGGGTAATATCTTCCAGTAACTTCACACATGGACAAACTTACCATTGGTCGATCGTTTTCTTGGGGGTTCAATCTGTGGATTTCGCCCTGCGGTCAGGTCTCTAACTGTGAGGGAGCAGCCAATGTCCACTTGAAGGCAGGCCCTTGTGCTGCATGTGCTGAAAGCCTGCACTAGGAGATTTGTCGGATAGTCTCATCGCCCTTTCATATTAAAATAGATTCAAAACACATGAAAACACCCTATAAGTGATCCCGAAAATCAGATTAAACACCGACAACATAGATTCAACGGCCCTTTTTATGGTCACAGTAATCTTACTTTTTGTTATCCCGTACGTCCAACATGAGTTCTTGGTGTTTAATATTGTTGATGATATCTCTGCGTAGTATTCCCATCAAAACCGACCACCATTGGCCACCATTCATCAGGATCAATGGATGGAAAGGTTTAATAAGTTTGATTAATTCATATAAGCTATATTTATAATTATATCCCATTCATGAACAGGGGAATGATTGATCTGCCCTACAACTGAGCCTCAGGTGCGTAATCCTCACTTGGATATGGAGGCACAGCAAAAAACGCCGAAACGCACCGCGGGATGGGATTCTCTCCATGTGATATGAATGGGGGAAGACCACTATATTGATTTACCCTCTGGTTATTTAACATAGCCATGGAAAACGGCCCATTTATAAATGGTTTACCTATTAAAATTGGTGATTTTCCATGGCTATGTTAAATAACCAGATGGTCGTAATGCCATATAATGGTCCATGTATTTGTATAATGGTCCATGTATTTAAATATGATTTTCTATTGTGGACTGTGGACATCTTGGGTTTTTTTTGGGATGGCACATGTTGCGAAGTTATTGATCAAGTTGGATGCGTCTGGGTTAAAGCCATTCTTTTGCAGTTGGGATTCTAATCTTCATCAATCTGGGTACAGTAAATTTCATCACGACCTCACTGCGACCGACCCCTGGAATCATGGTTTATTTTAGGGAATCATCCCCAAATGGCCTTAAGATTCAGGTTAGTGAATTATTATGAATCGTTATAGTTTACCCAGATCAATGAATGAGTGATTTTTTGGGGGGATGGGATGATGTTGCCATCCTGGTGTTTCCGAAGCTTTTCTTCTTGTTTCAACATGTTTCATCCCTTCTGATCCTGATGGTGCGTGCAACTTAAGAAACGGAAACCTATTGAGGTATGGTACTCGAAAAGCACGAACAATGGACTTCAGTGACTTCAGACTTGAAAATTGAAGTTGGTACAAAAATTGACTTTGGTCATTTTTTTGGTATATATACTCCATTATGTAGATCAAATTAGAGTGATGTTCTCTGTGATATTCCCATGATTGATGCTTATCCGATCTACATTTCTGTTGGCTTTTCCACATCTCACGTTTACCCTAGGGTAAAAATTATCCGCTAGAAATATCCATCATATCATGGTCAAAAGATGTCAACATCTATTTTTACCGGGAATCAATGGAATAAATGGAATAAAGATCCATCCATCCCAGCTGTTTTACGGTACTGAGTTGGTCCCCAGTTATGTTTGTTGGATAAACCCGGCAGCACCAACCCGGCAGCACCTTGAACTGGGGATTCCCTATGATCTTCCCATGATTGATTGATGGGTCCAACTATGGGGAATATCATTGTCATATAGAATGTATATTATATATACTTTATATAGCAGTATATAACCATATGATATTACTATCAATATCCGAAGTATAGTATATACATATATATATATATTATTATATACATGCATATTCTCAACAGTGGCTCCGGCAGGACTTTCCATGTCAGATCTTGTCTGAGTCAGTGGCCATGCGTGAGGACGGTTCGACACCGAAAAAAAATGGGGGATACGGCTGGAATGGCCGTGAAAGAAGCAGAATACGGACTGAAGATGCGGATGTTTCTGAAGATTCCAATTTTTAAGGACTGAACAATCAGTTATAATCAGTTATAATCAGTTATAATCAGTTATCACATGTTATCACAATCATCATTGAAACATTTTTTGGGGAAATTCTAAAGAAAACCCTGGTTTTATCCATCAATTTGGGTTATTCCCTGTAATGATTCCCCTACCTAAACCAATCCACTCAAATGAAGATGGTACGGCTTCGTTTGCAGAGAAATTTAGCATCTCCAGGCTGATTTTTTTCGGTTCCGGCCCATGGGGATATCTCAAACATGGGTTTGATAGTCGGGCGTCTCTAAACTTTGATGGTGTAACAACATGATACATCATAATTTTCCCAATAACATCATATAAGATTGTCATATGTGGGTATACTTAATATTCCTGGAGACCCGTGTGGCTGGAACATAGCTCCAAATTGGATCAAATTGGTCTATCAACCGACCCACACACAGAGTTTATAATTAATAGTTGCTACATGTTGCAATGTGAATTTTCGCAGTCAATTATTTTTACGTTTGGTGATGTTTTGTATTGAATGATTTTGTATGATATCCGCATCCAAATGAAACGATGAACAACCCCTAAAGACTTGATGTCACGCTACAGGATCTCAAAGAGATAGATGTCTTACATGGTAGAAATGGCCAATGAATCTGTTGATTCATTGGATGGTTTCACTACCAAAAATGATGCCCTCCGTGGATTCACAGAGGTTATCCGAAACATTGAGTGTCACAGGAAGGGCACCCTCAGTGATTTGGGTTTCAAAACCCCATCCAACAAAAGATGCTGTATCCACCATATAAATCCCAGTTCGCCTAGTTATTCCATGACGTTCCCATTAAAAAAAGTAGTTCAGGGATTTCCCAGCGGCCCACCATGTTATATCTCATGAATCCCAGTTGTGTCACAGTTATATCAAAGGTATATCCCATGAAGCTCCCATTAGATCCTTGGTTTTATGGTTATGAAACATAGGTTATTAGGTACTTCATATAACCATTTATGGTTATCCATGGTGCTTCAAAAAATATAGGTTTTATGCTACATCCCAGCTATTTGTCCATGGTTTCTCCAGGCTTTTCCGGGGCCGAAACGGCCGAATGACGCTCCATCCATGGTTTCAGGATGCAGCCTATGCGGGCGTTTCCTCCTTTGGCTTCGGCGGCACCAATGCGCACGCTGAGGCGAAGATGGGGCCCTCGTTCGAATTCGCGGTTTTCACCGTTGCCTTATTAAAAAGTGGCTGAAAAAACTATGGTTTATGGATGTTTATGGTAGATAGTGGCTGAAAAAACTATGGTTTATGGTAGATATCACATGACATAACAATAGATACTAATCGTTAATGGGGCTTATGATGGTTTATAAAACCAACTTATACCTGGCCCCATGCTGTAACAATGGTTTTGTTTGTGTGCGATTTTCAATTCGTTGGACATGTCCAGAAAAATAACTACGGAGGGCAGCGATTACTGATTACCGCCCTACCTATTTCAGGTGTCACCTGATTCCCACGTGGATGATCTTCAAATTTTTGGATGGTGGGATGAATCCAAAAAAAATGTCGCGTGCCTGCTATGGTGTACCAGGGCTTCTGTTTTTTTTGGCTCAATCCCTTACAGTAATTCTCGTTTGTTAAGCCCTGCAGAGTGTTTATTTTGAGATAAGCAATTAATGTTTACAGCTTTTCTTTGCGGCTTTTTCACATTCCGAAAATGTCATCGCTTCTGGCCCGATGGCCATTAGGGCATCATCCATTAATAAAGTGCCCTGTTTCGGTTTTTCGTTTCGTTGGATCCAGGCCTGGGGAAAGAACATCATGAATTCTCGTGGCTGCATGGTGACGGACCCCATCAAGCTCTTCGAGCGAAAGCTGGCGAAGGCGCTTCTTTTCGAATCGGTTCGATCTGGAGATTTCCACCATTTTTTTTTTTTCGGACGGCGAAAGCTGGGAACATATTTATATTTGTTTACTAACATTTTGCGAACTGGAAAGTCACCTTATTTTTAATGGGATATAATTCATATATATATATATAGCCTCTGGTAAACGAACTAACATTTTGCGAAGGGGAAAGATCCACCATGCTATTTTTATTGGAAAACTCACTATTTAGACTGGGCAATTTTCAATAGCAAACTGTAACAAATTACCAGAGGGTACATCTTTCCATGGATATTGTTGTGTTTGTTTTATTTGTTTCCTCTACAGTACCAGGTTTGATTGCCAGAGAATTTATCTGGTATACACCCACGTTTGACCGCTGGTTGGTGGTTTCAACCGCCACATGTATCAGTTGGTATAGCTACCAGCAGGACATAAATTGGTCATTTCACTTTATCCTAGTTTTCTTGAAGATATCGCCAACTTAGCCTGCTGGATGGGATGGCAACTTACTCATTGGGTGGCTTGATTTTGCCAACAGTCGACAGTGGGAGTTCCAACGTTCCACTGGAAAGCCATTTGAAAATCCTCTTCCAATGCCTTGATTTCTGGGGGAAGACTAAGCTGAAAGATGCAGCAACAGTATCTGATTGGTGGTTTGGAACATTTTTTATTTTTCCATATATTGGGAATAACCATCCCAACTGACGAACTCATATTTTTCAGAGGGGTAGGTCAACCACCAACCAGGTATGATTCAGCTCAAAGGTATTAGCCCCTGGTTGAATCTAAGGAACATCATTGCGACTGACCCACATTCTCACTGGTCAGAATCAAAGTTGGTTGGGAACCATAGGTTGTATCATACATACATACATACCTATATAGCAACCCCACAAAAACATAGTGAGCTCCTTCTAAACTAGTGATAAATCACTTTGCTATTGGTTTGTGTAGGGTACTATACGGTCTACATATAAACTTATATAAACTTATAGACATGTGCCATGGTTAACACTTGGCTAAATTGCCCAGTTTGAGAGGATGGTTATCACATGTTATCACTGCATCAAAGATTCAGAAGGGTAACCATGTTGTTTCGAAATTTCATGGCATGGAATAGAGGACTATACCACATCCTTATTGTACCAGCATTATATCCCATTATATCCCCATTAGATCTCTATAATATCCATATTATATCCATATTACATCCCTGTTGTATCCTATTTGCTTGGTGGTTTCAAGCATTCTGTATTTTCCAGAATAGATGGGATAATCCTTCCCATTGACGAACTCCATCATTTTTCAAGATGGTTAGCCAGCACCACCAACCAGATTATTATTAACAATCATTAACCATATATTAACCATGGTATATACTAACTATTATATCCCACTTGTCATATTAACCATATATGTACCATATATTAACCATATATTAACCATATATTAACCATCATTAACCATCATTAAACTGGTTGTTTGTGACTCCACGGCTGTCACCATGCAACAAAAAAAGCCATGGCCAGCATGGCCAGGCGCCGCCGGCCGAAATCACCATGAACGGCGATGACGTGAGGGATTGGGAGACCACAGGGTTCCTTGGGAGCTCAGGAAGGCCAGGAAGGCCAGGGACATGGGTGATTTAACTTATAAAAAACCAGGAAAAATGGTGGTTTCACCAGGGACTCACGGTTCCGTGGGCTCCATGGAGGCGACTTCGCCTGGAACCATTGGTGAATGTTGGGGGAATGATCCCCAAATGGTGATTTTCCATTATCTATAGCTGGTTGGTGGCGACTGGAACATGAATGATTATGGTTAATATATGGTTAATGATGGTTAATAATGGTTAATACTGGTTAATGAGATATTTGGTTGGTGGTGACTGGAACATGGCTGGATTATGACTGTAAAGGGAAACAGTTGGGAATGGCATCGGGCCCCAACTGACGAACTCACTCCATCATTTTTCAGAGGGGTAGGCGAAAAACCACCAACCAGTAACTTATTTAACCAGGGAAAATGGTTGGTTTAATCATTAATAACTGAGATTTAACTTGGACGCATGGTGCTTTAGCTGACTTAACTAGAACAAAATGTGGTTTACCAGTTTACCCATCAATCACCAAGATTAAGCTAGGAAAAAATGGGGATAGAATATGTTTCACACATACTATGATTTATAGGTGTGTTTGAACATCTGAGATGCCAATGAAATAGCCGTATTCTTTTCATAATCCATGGCATCAAATCCCTAAATGCTGCGTGTACTCTGCATTTTAGCAGACTTTTCAGACTCAACTTTTCACAACTAGTGTTTTTAAAGATGGTGACCCTGTAAACAAACATAGACATAGCTATTGACAATGGCCCAGTCGAAATAGTTGATTTACCCATAAAAATAGCATGGTGGATCTTTCCATCGTTTTTTGTATGTTTACCTAGTCGGGTAGTTGACATCATCCTTCCTTTTTCAATGATCAAGACTGGATGGTCACCAGCTGAGGCTTGATCCTGCTGGTCAGATTGGTGACAGATACATGATCGAGCTGGATGAGGCTTAAAAGCTGATGGAGATGTGGTGAGATCGGGAAGAGAGCCTCTGGTAAAACATATGGAACATCAGTATCTTAAAAGGACTTAAAAGGTATATAAATCAATATAAATCATCTATAAATCAGTCATTGTGCATAAATCTATAACATACGTGATCGGGAAAATTCTTGAACCCTTGCCAAGTATCCTGAAATATCTCAAGTATCTTAAAGTACAAAACAAAACACAACTAATTTGACCCATGCGTTTTCGATGAATGTGGTCCCATGTTGCTTTCTCTGGTTATCGTTTGAAGAATATGAAATCCAAGGAGTTTTGTACAATCAACCCTTTCTCTGTGTCAGCAAAACTATCTGGCGGCTGATTGCAGTACTTCCCTTCGCACATGCTGTCAATCAGTTCATTGTAATGCTGAGCTATCGTGGCACTTGTGTACCTTCAGGTTTGACTATGGATTTGGTAGAGGAGATGTTATATGTTTGGGCCTGTTTGGTTACCTCTTCTATGATTGCCTTCCCTACAAGTGGCCTTCATTGCCGTTTTCTCCAGGGTTGAAATATGGTTCACAACACATCCTTGTACTGCTCATATGCGTCAACTGCTTGTAGAAAGACACAGATGGTTCCTAAATTGCAGAATTGCCATATTATGATTCCCGTCCATGGTATTCTTACTGTTATAGGCTGCCAAATTATTCTTTAGTAAAGCATACCTTGGACTCTTCTAGGCCGAATTAGTCATCTGAGGGACTCAATTGCATATTGATATCCTATGTATATATATATATATATACGTATATATCGCATACATGTTGGAGTCATCACCAGAAAATTGTTGGTCTTATGAACTGAAAAAACACCAATGCCTAATGAAAATTGTTGGTCAAATCCATTTGTCGTGCCCTATTGTTCATGGTGAAATCCAATGAAACACCCATTCACTCCCATGAACCTCCCCTTAAATCCCCTTAAATCCCATAAAACATCATAAAACCATATAAAACCCTTAGTAAATCCACTAAAAACCACATGCACTTCCCGTGAAGTCCCATCAAATACACGTGTTTTTTTCTTTTAGCTACCGTGTTCCCACCTTTTTGTGCCGTTGATGTTTCGTCAGGACGGAGTGGCCACTTGGGAGAAAGTGGACGAGGCGACATGGCAGCTGACTAAGCGGCAACGGGTAGTTTAGTAAATAACTCACAGTTTATACTGACTTGGTATTATGATGGCAGCATAATGTATAATTTTATTTACTTCATTTTGCTCATAGTTTATGATAGGTAGTATATTGACTGTATATGGTATAATGTATTATAATGGCTATATATAGTATTTATGTCACTCATAGTTTAAAGTTTAGCTAGCATAGTATAACTCAGGCCATGTGGTAGTTATCCCACCATTTTATAGTCATTTTTTATAGGGAAAAATCGATGTAGAATGATGATAATTCCTCAAAGAGGGCTGGAGAATCCCACCAATGGGGAACGACCCCCCGCTTCCGCCACGTTGGCTAACGTCAGTACTCGTAACGTAACAAAAATATGTTGCTATGAATAGCGTTACCCTCTGGCTATTTAACATAGCCATGGAAGCCATGGCCCATTTACAGACGATTTTCCCAGCTAGAAACCTCCATTTATGGTGGGGATTTTCCAGTTCGCTATGGTAGTCATAACCAGATGGTAATGGGAATATGTTTTAAATAAAACTAGCTAAAGTAGTGGGGTTGCGTATGGTATCAAAGACTGGCTATGAAACATGGAGAGATTTGGACTTCATAGCAGCAGAACACGTCTTTTCCATGAAGGAACCATGGAATGGAGCGTGTTAAGTAGCAGAATGGGACTTCGCAAAGAAGAAGTGGACATTTGACAAGCAAAAATGATATGCGATATGAGATATAGCCAAATACAATGGCTATGTTTGAAACATTTATCCCATTAAAATCCCATTTTATCATCCCATTTTATAATGGAAAATCCCATGAAAATCCGATAAAAATGGATTATTTTCCCATTAAAAACCCATGAAACTCCCATCATTTGGGGGTGTATCACGCACGTGAGCCGTAGGGAATGTGCAATAAAATGATGGGGATGTGATATGACCATGTTCGTGATGATGCCACAAACAAAGGAGCAAATTGGTTGCTGTAGCCAGCAGGAATGGGCCCAATAACCATGTTATGTTTTGTGTATATATAATATATATATAGTATACAGTATACATATTAATATAATTTAATATATATATATATATGTATACTGTATACATAGTAATATATATATATATATATAATTATATATATACGCATACTGTATACATATTAATTATATATATATATATACATATTACTATATATATATATATCATAAGGTGCGGCTCAAACAACACTGGACATTAATCCCTTGGACGAAGTGGTGAGTTTTGTTACTGACCCATTTGAAATGTGTTCTCAGTTGGTTTCGATCATTTTCCATGATTGTCCATGGTTCAAACTGGAAATTGATGGAAAGCAACTGTTAATCATGGTTTCATGGTTCGTCATCTATTATCTATTAATTTTCCATAACTAATGTTTCTATTGGCTTTTCACATTAATAGTTCAAAGATTCATAGCTGTCATCATCGGATAGCCTCCGGTGTCATGAACAGTGGTCGCAAGCTGGGTTTGTCCCCCGAACTCCATCCGGTTGGTGGTTTGGAACATGGCTTTTATTTTTTCCATATCCCATAGGATCCATGGTGCTGGTATATATGCTAACATGACTGGGGTATATTGATGGTAAATGTTACCATATATAGCATACATGGATCATATGGGTATATTGGGAATGTCATCATCCCAATTGACGAACTCATATTTTTTAGAGGGGTAGGCTCAGCCAACCAGCCATGGAATTGTTTAGCTGGGAAAATCAAGAAACACTGGTTGGTGGTTTCACACATGAATTTTATTTTCCATTTCATATATTTTTCAATAATCCTTCCCATTGACGAACTCATATTTTTCCAGATATATCCCATCTATTATGGAAAATACATATTTTCCCATTAACCTCTGGTAAACTTACAAAAAACTATGGAAAATCACTATTTTCAATGGGAAAATCCACTATTTCGACTGGGCCATTTTCAATAGCAAACTGTTTGTTTACCAGAGGGTATACCATCATATATCCTAATTTAATAAATCCCATTAAATCCCGCTAAATCACCATTTTTAGTAGGTAAATCCACTATTTCAATGACCATTATTAGTTGATGGTTGAAACCACCAATCAGAACAGGAAGATGTTCCCCATCGGAGCTGGAAAATCCTCAGGAGTTGGTGGACTGGGGTGATGACTTCTTCATCCAAGGGACGTGGAACGCTCAACGGCGACATGGGACGGCTTGGAGAAAAAACATGATGAAAACCCTGTGAGGTGACCAAAAACTCTATGACTCTATGATACTGTATGTCTATGTGGATTTAAAGCAACTGAAGCAACAAAGTACATAGAAAAAATACGGTGTTTTTAGTCTGTTTTGAAAGATATTTATGGGATGATTCCAGCTGACGAAGACAACAAGACAACATGGGATTGTGTCCATGAGACGTATCCACCAGGTACTAATAACTGGAATCTGAGCAGATTGAAATCCATAAGTCCTTTGTTGACGTTGAAGTCCTTCGCTAGCAACCTAGCAACCAATCTCCATGGTTGCGAACTCGAAGCTCATGGTAATGATAGAGATTGTGCGAAGTGAAAGTGTACGAAGCAAATGACAGATAATCCAAGAGCTTTTGGCAAAAAAAAACAAGTGTTCCTTCTGGCACGATCGATTTTTCAGCTGTTTGGTGACAATCCCGTGAGTTAAGCCACAGACGGTCAGGCAATTCCAGATCATCCCAAAGACACGTGGCTTTGCACTTTCAAAGCATGCTAAAGCCCAAAACAATCCTAAACATGTCTGGTTGGTGGTTTGGAACATGGTTTTTTTTTCCATATATTGGGAATGTCATCATCCCAACTGACTAATACTTTTCAGAGGAATTGAAACCACCAACCAGCTAAACATGTTTTTTTTTTTCCCCAACATGAAACCTGGATATCCATTATATCCATTGTATACCCATAATATCTCAGGAAAACCAACATTGGCCCACGGCTTCTCTTTAAAGGTTCAACAAATGGGAGCCGGATGCGATGGAAAGGCTGGGCGGCTGGTCAGAACGGAGCCATGGCAATTCGATTTAGAGTCATCCCCAGATAAGATGGGGGTTCCTAAAATGGGGATATCCCCAAAAATGGTTGGTTTATAACCATACTCTTAAATAGGGGTACCCCCAAATCATCTGTTTCAATAGTATGTTAGGGGTACCCCAAAATGGTTGGTCTATTTCGTGGAAAATCCCAATCTAAAATGGATGAGAACTGGGGGTAGCCCTATTTCAGGAAGCCTCCAGATAGACGATTAAGCCCATGAAAATACCTGTTAAAGAGATAGGTAAGATATATAAATCGATGAATTATAAAAGACCCTATCTGGTTGGTGGTTTGGAACATTTTTTATGTTTCCATATATTGGGAATGTCATCATCCCAACTGACTCATATTTTTCAGAGGGGTTGAAACCACCAACCAGCTATATTCTTCAGGAGGACATCAAATCTGAATCATAACACCATGAAAATCTCATTAGCCTTTGGTAATCAAAGTTAGCTGGCAAATCCGCTATAGAAATGGAGTTGTTTATATATAGCTGGAAAATCAACGAACTATATAAATGGAATATTTTCCATTGGCCAGGTTAGGGTATATATGTATTATACATATCTCAGGGATCTTGGTACATGTTCCTTTTTGGGGCTTTTGAATATCACTTGAAAATCCAGAAATCTGTTGGAGGTTGGAAATAACATCCCCGCTGGGATATTTTTTCTGATGGACCCATTTTGCTGAAAATTCCAGGTCTGGGGGATATTTCGCATGCACCAAGTATAGTTGAGACATGTTAAAACATAAGACTAATGACAAAAACTGGTTGGTGGCTTCAAACATGAATTTTATTTTCCATTTCATATATTTGATATATGGGATGTAATTCTTCCCATATTTGACTTTCATTTTTCAAGATGGTTAAAACCGCCAACCAGTAATGATATACCATGATATAACACCCATGACTTGATGCTTAATCATTGGTTTGACTGTACCCCAAAATTGCACATGTTTGCAGATATATTTAGAACCAATGATATATCCAAGTTTGGGTGACTGAACAGAATTGTTTCGGATTGTTTTGGTAGTTTGATGTAGGTTGTCCCCTTTTTGTTGGTTTACACCCACAACTCAACTTGCACAATAGTTGCCAGAAATGGTTTTGTAGGTTATTGTGTATTTTCTGGAATCCTTATGCCGTGCTTTATTGCCCCTATGATCCTTATTGTCTTCAACTTGCCCTCCACTTTATGGTGACCTCCGCTGGTAGTGTCATCATTGTTGTTTATAAAGACTTACTGGTTGGTGGTTTGTAACATTTTTTATTTTTCCATATATTGGGAATGTCATCATCCCAACTGACTTTCATATTTTTCAGAGGGGTGGCTCAACCACCAACCAGCTTATAGTGGGGGTTGTGTTTCCAGTTGCCGACGGCTGCCGACAGTGTATGTTTGCTCACGGCCATGCCGGGAATCCTCTGATTGAAGAGTTTAGTCATGGAGGGCCAGGGAAAACCTAGAGGGAAAGCATAGGGTCCCAAAAATCAATGGGAGATTTCCAGGATCCTAAAATGGAGGTACTGTACCATATTTTAGGCCATATTTTGTGGTGATATTCACTTACATAGGCCTGAAAAATAGGCCAAAAATATATGGTAGGTACCTCCAATCAATCGGTTCCTGAAATGGCCAGTGAAAAAAGGCCATGGCTTCCATAGCTGTCACATGTTGTTACTTGGATTTGGGTTACACTTGTCATCTATTCACTGTAGTCCTTGAACGGCCTTGACTGTCCATGACTGACCATTTGTGGCATGTTCTTCAAGTCTCCCCCAAGGTTTTGGTGCTTCATTCATGAAACTAGGAATAACTAGAAGCCTGGTATACTGCATTCATTCTTCATTCAATCGCAGTTTTCCATGTCACATATAGAGTCAGACATACATTGCACACCCAACAAAAACTTCACATTGAGTCCAAGACACATTTTTCACCCCCCCAAAAAAAACATCAAACACATCAAAGAACTGGGATGGTTTGATCCTCAACCTTTCCAAAAAAGGCCAGATCCGGCAGGTCGGAAAGTATCTTGGGCCTCTGGGTGGGCGAACTCGTCCTTGGCAGCAGTGGGGTGGTCAGGGGCCCCAGGGGCCCCGATGGGTGGATAGTGAGTATTAGGGATACTATATTTGATACTATATGAGACCATTTGATGCTATATGAGATTTGATGATTCTATACTATATGTTTACAACTTTTTTGGATGCTACTGGTACTATAATCAGGAAAACTTTGGGATGCTTCCCACCGAACATTGGGATATTGATGGCTAACATTGCTGGTTGAGCATGTGAATGAGCGGATGAAGATCCGTTGATAGAACCGCAGGGCACCAGGTTTTAGATCAAGAACCAAATGCCAAATGAGTGTATTTTACATATGTTTCACCGCAAATGAAGGGTCAAACACCAGAAGAAACTGCGTCGTAAGATGTTTTGAGAAATAACAGGTGGTGGTGTAACTATATGTGTAACTACAATCACGAGTAACAATAGAAACGTAATAGTCATGGGGAAAGCTGATCATTTCCCATCTTCAATTATGTTTGAAGGAACATGTTGCAGAATCTTGCGGAAAGAAATGCTGTTCTTCCGCATGTACGGCCTCTGGACTAGAATGGGTTACGGTTCATTGCAATCCCCTGTGAAATGTTTATCCATGGAAGAGTTCGACGATTTTTCGGATCCTCCTCTGTCCTGAAAAACTTTGGTTCCTTTTTGTATTACCAACTCTTGTTCAGACATAAATTTGACATAGTTTAACATAATTTAACTGATAGATTTTGATAGATGATTACACCACATTCAAACCATTGCCCACTCTGCGACTCTGCGATGGTCATGGGCCTCTGGCGTCAAACGACGCCTTGTCTTAAGGAACACTTTCAGATCATGGCAGATAACGATGACGAAAAGGCACCCCGAACGGATGGTAAGATGTTTAACTTTCCCTCCAATGATAGCCCTGGCTGGCTGGAAACTCCCGGACAGTGGGAGGCCTAATAATCAAGGCTATAGATAACAAAAAGAGTCTTTGAGGTGAGACAGTTTTTCTAGTAAACCCTGGAAATTTGGGGCCCAAGTTTGACCCATATCATGAGGAAACTTTCGACATCCGAAAGTAGAATCATTTCTGAATGCTCCATCGAGGTGAATGTGTGTGAAATCGCATCAAATCTCATCACCGATATCCTTCACAAATAGAGCCACGTGGTCGCCGTGGTCTTAAACACCTCATAGCGACCCACAATAAAGAGAACATCTGGAATCTGAAATATATTTAATTTTGGCTTAAATACCTGCTAATTGTGTCATGGTTTCAATATTTTCCAGCTGAAACTATTTAGACAGCTAAATTCCAGCTTTTGGGGGGATATCACATGGTCAACCCTGATTTTGCCCTTCATCGCTGCAACTGGACCAGATCTACTGCCCAGATCGACCCAACTGCGCATCAAAGGCGACGCGGCTGATTTTCCCAATGGAAATCCACAGGAATGGTTTTAGGGAAGCATAGGGAAGCTATGAAGGGAAGCTATGAAGGGAATATGTTAGTTTTTCGTTTTAGTTCAGAGAATTCTTTTCGTACATGGCCCGGTTTCAAGCGTCAAAAATTCACATCCCAAGTGAAACAATAAGCGTTGGAGACGAGGGATCCTGATGCAGGATCCAATGTGGCTTGGGGAAAAACACCGTATCATCATTAGTAAGAATGCTACTTGAATTGACTCGAAATCATGACGGAATGTTATCATTAATATTATTAATTCTCTATATATGACTATTATTTTGGGGGTTTCCATGTTGTTTCTTGGAACTTGGAGGTATATACACCATTTTTGGACTCGACTCTCGCATGAACTCAGAGGTCCATAATGACACAGCCCCGGACTCTGGTGGTGGGGTCAGTGCATTTGAAACTATGGTGACTGAATATCGTGAAGGTCAAGAGGAGACCAGGGCCA
>Ga0126342_10011663_pt1 | contig 15689 bp, 17 predicted proteins | sample Cyp1metagenome_FD_92528 | JGI IMG/M metagenome (GOLD analysis project Ga0126342, IMG submission 92528) | Coral microbial communities from Lord Howe Island, Old Settlement Bay, Australia - Cyphastrea 1 metagenome | ecosystem: Host-associated > Invertebrates > Cnidaria > Coral ...
CAGTAGCCAGTGCTCTCATAGCCAAGCTGCTCCAACTCCAAGTGTGGGCATGGTACTACGCGTGTCAACAACAGGCCCGCCTGGCAAGATTTGTTCGCGTGATTGGAATGGTTGGTGACGGTTGGTGATGTCAGCAAGAGTTGAAGGATGTTGAAGAGCACTGAGGAGGAAAGCCACATTTGTACAATCTGATGTACATTATGCAACAGTGTTCCTGGCATTTGCTGGGCAATCTTCGTGGCGGCCTCCAAATGTTCTACAATGTTGCAACCCTTGATTTCAACAGGGAGGCCATGCAACCGTGCTTGAAATCTGAGGGTGGCAAAATCCATCAGTTAAAAAGGCCTGTGAACCGCACCTCAAGACCCATTTCTTCTGCTTGCCAGGTGTCTTTGGGACGCCTGGCTTACACAGACGTGCCACTGACTGGCTGGAGTTGGAATGAGCCAAATCTGCCCAAGATATCCCAAGATCTCACCAGTCTCTCTCCCAGCCTGGCTGGACCCGGTTCCGCCGGGGTGCCCCCTTGTCCTTGCACGAGGGACACCACCACCTGAGGCCGTGACACAAGGGGGGACCGGTTGACCAAGCAGAGACCATGATGGGTTCACTTCACCATTCTCAGGTCTCCCAGGTCTCCCAGGTCTCCCAGCCAACACCTTCTACACCTTTTAAGCGCATTAGGAGGGACTCCCCAGGACCGTCAAAAGTCAAAATGCACAAAGTGCCGCGAATTTACAAACGCGTCAAACCTATGCTTGAGATTTTTCAACAAGATTCTCCCATCCGCGCCTCTCCTGCAGGTGCAAGGAGCGCTTTGGCTTCTCGCAGAAAAGTGCACAGCAGCTCACGGTTCAGGTGGATCTGCGAGAAGTGACTTCAGATGTGAAGGAGAAAGTGTTGATACAAAGGTGGCTGTGTTATATCAACCAACCACCCAATACGAAGGAGCAACATCCCGGATGACATCAGACTTGGTGACACTTTGATAGCCAAAATCTTCTCCCCGCCTTGTTGCGCTCCTTATGCTGAGGGAACTGGAAAATGATTCGGTCAAAAGGCCGTTCTCGGACTTCCTGTGCCAATGAATCCAAACGGTCCAAACGTATCCTCAAGCTCCAAGAAAAACAACAAGTGTACCGATGCCCAGTCGCCTGGGGCAAGGTACTAGCCAAATCGGTGGCATCTACGCCAAAGAGCACTTGAACACCTGAAAGGCTCTTGCTGCACAGCCATGCAAAGGTGAGATACAGCATAGCCGGCATAGCCTTCTTGGAGAACAAAATACATACACATGCAGCACCAATGCTTCAAGCCTCTCGAAAAACAATTAGGAAAACACATAAGTTCAAAATGGTCATGAAGATGCTTCAGACTGGAAGTTATATAGAATAATTTAGATGTCCACGCAGTCATCACTCTACTGCAGAGCGGTACACAACTGGCTGCAATGGGCACTGCGCCTGCTTTGCGCAACTCTTCTGTTCGTGCTTGACTCCCCTGGCCAGCTATGGGTGAGCATGCCCAATCAGCTCACAGGGTGCCATTTTCAAAGTTATGAGGGCCTAAACGGAAAGTCTGTGGGACCACAAATGGATCCCTGCATTGGCTGCGTGCCAAGAAAATTGCAGGGTCATCCCAAGTTGAAGGGAAAATTCAATCAGCTTGCATGCAAAAGTCAAAGCTAATGGTTCATGGCTGGCGACTGCTGGTTGTCGGTGTTAATTCTTTCTCGACACTTGCTGAAACAACCACACGACATCACAAGACTAGAACACACCAGCGTAGAGTTCATTGCAGCCAAACAGGCAGATGGCATCCAGTCAGATTGTCTGCCAATAGACTCATAGACTTTGCCAGTCTGTCCAACCGCTACAAATACTATTGAATTCAACATGGCCCCATCCCTCCGCAACATCAGACCTGGGCTTACCCATTGTGATCCATTGTGCGTGTTTAGCCTGAAAGCGCTCGCAATGTTGCTCTTCTGTCTCGTAAGTGGACGCTATCCTGGGGCTGCCAGATCTAATAGGGGGACTTGTAGCATCTCAGCCTACCCGAAAACATCTCAGACATGGCATGATTCAAAGCCACCATGGCAACATGAAAAAGATTGAAAACAGATTGAACAAGTGGAAAAGATTGGAAAAGAACGATTTGCTTCGAGCATCAGGATGAACTTGTTGGTGAGCTTGGAAATCGATGCAGCGAAAGACAAGTTTCCTCCATGACTTGAGCTTTTCTCAGCAGAGCTGCAAGCAGAAAAGCATAGAAAAGCCATATGGATCCATATGGCCCATATGAATCAGCATGAATCAGCATATGGATCCATATGGCGCTTGAAAATTTATGAAGAATATCTTTTCAATGCCTTCTCCGACGAGCAAAACTCTCCGATTCTCTGCCAATCCAAACAAGTCCACCACAGAGGACCTTGGGGACACCAGGGATGGCTGTGTGCCTTCTCGTTTGGACATGTTTGGACAACTCGCAGTGCTTTGTACAAATGAGGAACTTGGAAAAGCTAGGAAAGTGGTCTCCAATACTTACTCCTCATGCTTTCAAGAGTCCGTAAAAAAATCTGAGACTGCTCCGCTTGGTGAACACATTTCTATGTAACATGACTTTCTTTCACAGCTGAGTGGCGTATCGTTGGCATCGCCATCACCTGGCGCCTTGCGTTTCATCCTGGTGCGGCATCTCTGGGACATTCTGGGACTATGGAGACCCATCCCCACTTTTTGTTTCTTGGTTCTTGGTCCACACATTTTCGTACACATTTTCGTACACAATCTTACGCAAATCTCCTCTTAAAGAAGCAGCCAACGGTTTTAACTCCCGTGCTTAATCTCCAGTTCTCCTTGTTTTCAAAGCGAGAATATCGCTGTGAGCTCCCACTTGGTGTCAGGGCTGCTGGCATCTCCGCCGAACACCAAGCTTCTCATTGGGACAGTGCTACGACAGTGATTTCGAAACGACCTGAGGATGAAAAGAGGACTGAAATGCTGAAAACTAGAGTGAGATCACAATAGGTGATATAGGTGCAAGGCTGCTGTCTTTGTGTGCCGTAAATGCTGATCAGCATCATGGGAGCTGCTTTTGTGGCATAGGTTGAATGTTAAGAAACAAGCAAGAAACTTCAGATCATACCTTCCTTATTTCGGTGCACTTGTGATGCTTGCATATGCCACCATCAAGTATGGTGAAAAGTGGAGTGTGCTGTGTTCCTGTTTTTTGCATCTTTTTGCAGGGAGGTCTCAAGCCGAAAGCTAGGGCAATGTGTGCAATAGGGTTCTCACTTAGTGACAGGTGTGACAGCAGGAGCCATTACCCTCGTCCGGAGCTTGGGGGGTCGGCACCTCGGATGAGTCCTTAGCACTGCCAGGATGTTGTTCCATGATCCTACCAGATCCTACCTACACATCCTAGACCTCAATATAAAACGTTTGTGCAAAGGGTCCACCGATGTAAACACTCTACGGTCCCACCAAATATCCCGAGTCTGATTCAATACATTTCACAAGCATTGGTTCGCATTGGTGCAAGCCATCGCAAGCCAAAACTGGTTCAACTGACGAATCCCTGTCTGGATGAAATCAACATGTTCAGCAACTGGCTCTGAAATCCCAGACAATGCCAACTTAGACGATGCCTGGGCTGGGCACCCGGACACCTCCAGGCGCAGCCAAGGCTGCAAGGGCATGACCCGCCAAGGCGGCCTGCAGATGTTGTAAAATTATATATATATTGTACTCATATTATATATATATATATATATGTTATTTATATATCAAAGTATCATGGCTGTTATGGCCCACGAATGCCCGGCCTGTGAGCGTGACAGCGTTTGGATGGAGCAGGCCTGCCAAGAGTGTGTTTCTTCGCTTCCGTTAACCGTATATAACCGTTAACCCGCCAACAAGGCACAGTTCAGCCAGGTTCATATTGCAGGTGGATTCAAGGCCCAGCTGTACTAAACACTAGCCTTTGACACAATTCTATTCACAATCGCAAAACAAAAAAGAACACCTACTTCATTCTCAGGTACTCTAACTTCTTCAGTGCACTGAAGGGTCTTGGGAAGTTACAAACTGAATAAACTGTATGTTATGGCTGCAGGAGCCGTGAAGCAACCTTTGCCCATCTCTGCATCTCCCCGTCCAGCAACTGCAATTTTGTTCTCAATTGAACTCACAAGGCTTGCCGCCCTCGCCATCAGAGAATCGCCACAACTACTGTAGGTTGAAACGCAGAGGCTCGAGGCAGATTACAATGATTCAACTTGTCAATCGATTCGGCAAAACCAGGCATGTAATTGTTTCCTGCTTCGTCAGTTGCCTCGGGTGTCACGAGTTGAAGATGTGGATCGGTGAGTCTATGCCACCTGCTTTGTCACTTTGTCAAAGCAGTTGATTGATGTTGCTTGGTAACGTACATTCCCATCTTGGCGAAAAGGCACAAAGTTGATCCCTGAGCAAAGGTCAGACTTTCACAACGGAAAAGGATGCCGAAAGGAGGTAAAATGCCTTGCCGAACACAACTGAACCGCAAACAAGGCATTCGAGGGGAAAGCAAGTTCAATTTCCATGTAAACAACCATGCAAGTGGCCCGACAATAATATCTGAATATAATAGAGACGCCAGGAAATATGTTTTCATATTTGTTTTCATATGTTTTCACATGTGTTCATACATGCTGCTAACCTGGCTAACCTCTTCAAAATGAGTTGAGAAAGCTCGTGCAGAATCCGATGAGCTCCAAACTGTCTGGTTGGATCCCTAGGAATCGACAAGTTGGATCGGAGCACAACCAGTGTTCCGCGGCTTTGGCAGTTCACTTGTCGCAAAGGGACGGGCTTCAAATGGCAGCAGGGCTTGGCCCAAACTCAGATCATGACAGTGATAATCATGATAATCAGTTGAAAATCCATATTAATCCATGATCCATTGACAATCCCACATCCCTGGCTCGGCTGTGCCCCCAGTCATTTTCCCACGAAAACATGCCAACCCATGGCCTGCAAGATGCTGGAAGAGGTTGTAGCAATCCGTCGATACATGGGATGAATATGGATGAATCATGATGAATCCAGTTTTATTTCCTGCTGGATTTAGTTCCTCAATTAACCCAAGGGCACCCTTCTGATGACACCCTCCCTTTTGGCAGCCGCTGCGGTCTTCACAGCAGCCACTAAAGCCAAGCTCAGTCTGAATCATCCGGCGCCGGTGGCTGAAGTAAACGCATCTGCTTTTCCCTCACCTCATGAAACTGGAAGGACCTCCAGCCTTCCACCTCTCTCAAATCAATGAATGTATTGTATAATATATTCAATAAGATTCAAAAAGTTTGTGGCAGCTTTGGTGCTGAAGCATGGACCGAACCGAACATGTTGTTTTTTCATGCTTTTCAAGTCTCTTCAGTGGTTTCCCCGCGTTACCCCTCCACTGAGCGGCCCAACATCTGCTTCACGCATCTCTTTCACATCCTCCTTCACATCCGTCACGTCGGCTTTGATGCGATCAAACTCGCGCTTTAACTTTTTCATCAGGTCTCAGTTCAGGTCTCGGGCTCAACTGTATAGGGGCTGGAAACTTTCTGGTTGAACTATGCATTGACCAGTTGCGTCCGCGTTGAAACATATCTTATATATATTATATATATAACCGTCTTAGCCGTCTTCACCTGGTCTGGTTTAAGATGCCATAGCCGGGCTATCCAAGACTGAACATACAGTAGAGAGTTCTTGTGGATGCTAACCAGAGACTTGACAACACAAAGCCTGGCATGTGTCATTTTGCAAGGATGGTCTAGCCACAGGGCAGAAAAAGGAAAGCATAAGAGCAGACTAGTGAAAATCCACGAAAATCCTTCAATCTAGCCATGGTGTGTAGTGTGCAAACCTCAGGTTGGCTTCTGCACAGGAAAGGTTCTCGTTTTAGGCCAGTTCATGTCTGGGTGCTTAGCACAATATGTTGATTCAAAGCAAGTCTCGTAAAGAAAACAGAAACAGAAAGATGAAACGAGGCTTAGAAAATTTGGAAACGGAGATTCCCAGCTTTCCCAGCTTCCAATTCTGCGCCAAGCAACTCTCGTGGCGTTCATGGAGAATCTCAGTGGGCCAAAGCTCGGTGCTTAGGGTATCACAAGATTCACAAAGAAATCAAAAGAATATCGGTTTCAGAACAAGGCAGGGATCGAAAGGATCGAAATTCTGAGGCAGGTACATGATTTCATCATATTTCATCATAATCACATGTCATCCACCTTTGATCCATTTCATCCAATTCCATCCACTTCCATCCAATTCCCAACTCATGATTTAACCATATTTAACCTGTGCTGCCAAAGTGACAATCTTGAACATCTTGAATTGTCCCAAGCAGTCCTGGCAGCTTCCATATCTTCCATGACCAGGTGCGAATGGTGCGAAAGACTACAAGTTCCCTTTGTGAAATGGTTTAGAACAAATCACAAAGCGTTTCGCCGTTTTGCAAGGTGAAAATTCCTCAAGAGATGTGTCAATATCATGTAATTAATATCAACATGCTTGTCTTCCTGGGGCTAAAGTGCAAATCTACCCCAACGAAGATGAGCAGCCCACAAGTCGCTGCACTACAAACCCGTGACTACCCACAATCTCGCGCTGCACCTTGACTTTGGCTGGGTTCGAACCACGAAGACCTTAGTAAGTCAGAAATCTCCTGGTTAAATCATTTAAATCTGGTTAAGAAATGTTAAGATTTTCTCTGGATGGGGATCTTAGTCACATCAACTCCATTGAATTTCGCCGTTTCGCTGCCACCTGCATCTGCTGTCCAGTCGCTCAAGATGTTGTCCATCAGCATGTTGAATGGCATTCCAAGCAAACCTTGATAGAGGGACCAGGGACAGAGGAGCAGAAATCTTCTCCGAGCTTTCTCAGCTTTGGTGACAGAAGCTTGCTGCTGTGCGGTCCAAGTGCTGCTCAAAACAAGCACTGAGGGCTGCAAGGTTGTCATTTTTTGGACCGGAGATCTCATAAGTCATGCCAAACTATGACCTTTTATGACTCTCAAGAAATGTTTGGAACTTGAAACTCTGAAATCAACTGCCATGACTGGACCTTCTCGCTCGACTTCCTCAAAAATCAGATCAAGCATCTCCTCAGCGACGCATTCATGACAATTCAGCAATCCCAACAGCTGGTTGGTAAAGCACCACGGCAGCCAAGCATCACAAAGAACGTAGACATCGACACCCACTGCATGTATCTGCAAGCAACACAACCGGTCGAAGAACCCAAAAAGGAGTGCAAAGGAAGGGGAGATGCTCGAAGCACCAGGACATCACTAGAAATGCAAGCGACTGGACTAATAGCCACCTGTCAAAACAGCAAGATCTTCGAGTATCTTCGAGTATCTATTTCCTAAATTTTCCTAAAGTACAGTTCTTGAATCAGTGTGAATTCCGGCCAAATCTATAGCGCCATTATGCGCCATTGAACATCATCGATGAGCCGCGAAGGTCGCTCTTTTGCCAAGGCACAATGCGGGCGATGGGTCGTTCCACCTCACCACTAAACCAACGATGGTCACGACTCACCAGTAGAAGTTTGAAAACACCCCAAAGACATGAACTACTGAAACTACTGAGCATAGAACAGGTCTCCAAGAAATTGCTTCATTCAAACGTAGGAGAGGTCTGTCAAGTATATTAATCGCTATTCTGCCACCACTGATTTCACTTGTCCGAAGGTATTGAATAAAGAAAAAACGCTCATGCACTGCCGATATCATTCCTCACAGTTTCATGCAACATACCTTTTGGCACCTCCAACAAGTGAACTCCACATGCAGAAGCAGCAGCAAAAGCAGTGCTCGCTACATAGCAAGAGAAAGGAAAAAAGACACTCCCTTCTGAGCGCAGAACAACAAGGCGCTGGAATTCACTTTTGCTGATCCTGGTGACAAAGGCAGTAACGTTTGTTCAGATCTCTTGGCTACAAGGAGATTCTGATTGCAGGCACTCGAACTGAGTTGCGTAGCTGTGGTTTATCATTCTTGAACATGTGCTTCACATTTGCTTCACATTTGCTTCACAATTCATAACCGCTCAGACCAGAGGAACCCAGCTTTCTGGAAGGATGTGGCCGCATGTGGCCCAGTGATCAGAAGCCGAGCGTCGGCTGCTCTGGAGACCACCCCAACTTCATGAGCTGCCGCCTGGCAAATCATGGCCCACTGGGGAAGATAAAGAGCTGCAGTCATCTGCAGTCTGCACGTGGTTTTCTTCGAATTTCTCATTGATTAAAAGACATTAAAAATCAAAAGAATTCAAAAGACCATTTTTGAGGCGCAATCCAAGTGCAATCCTTTTGCCAGCAACTGTGACGCAGCCATCCTGCCCACCTCATTTCGCTGGACATGAAGGTCACCTCAATTCTGAGCACCGCTTCACAGCAGAAAGGAAAAGTCTTTCGATTTGCAACTGCCAGAAAATTATCCGAAGATTCTGAAGTTAAATGCAACTGAAAATATTGCAACGCTCCAGGTTGCCGATCAATCTTTCTTGGTGTCCCTGCAGCCAGGCTTTCCTTCTCGACTGAAGCCACAACCTGACAACAAATCGATCAATGCACGAATTGCACGGAAGATGTATATATGGATAAGGACTCTCGCTCCAGGGTTGCACAATCTCTGACATTCTCGAAAATATTATTTGATAAAATAGATAATATAATAGGGCATCTGTATCCCCGTATACGATTCACATGCGTAGTTTAGCTGCCTGCCTTGAAGCCTTGAAGTGCTTAATAAATTCAATAAATTCATGCGCACCTAGGGGCCTGTGAGACTGCAGTTGACTGCAGTTCATTGAGAAATTGATGGAACATGATGGAACATGATGGAACATGATGGAACATGATGGAACATGATGGAACATGTCTTGCCTGCACCACCTCGACAAGCACCCCTACGAGCATGTACATGACCTTGGATCTTGTGGCAAGTGCAACATATTTCAAGTAGCACTTCAACATGTTTCGGCCCTGTTCAGGCTATTTTGCTTCAGGAGATAAACCAGCCCCTGCTCATGCCTCGCAGCCAGCCAAAACTCATACATTCCGGATGTATAAAATCCAGCCAATCAGTTTCTTTAAGCTGCAGACTGGGGCTACTTTGCAATCACAAGCGCGAAACAAACCACAGGCCACAGGCCAAAGGATTGACTTTGGTTTATCATCCTGCTCAATCTAATGCTGATCAGTAACTACACATGCTCAAGAAGCGCCAAAAACCTAGTAGTAGTAACTTAACTTCTTAGTTCCCCAACTGTCAATGACACCAATGCCAAGAAAAATACCGTCAGTGGCCAAAGGTACCTGGTGAAGCGGGTGAGTCGCAAATGTTCAAATCCCTACAATAGACACAATAAGCGAGCAACAAAGCAATGGTGGAATCCTAAAATGAGGTCCATCCACCATGAGTACCATGAGCTAACATCAGCTCGCAAGAGAAAGTGACCCACACAGCCACAGGTCATCTCCCAACAGCAATAGTTACTATAGTTTGGGCACGAAGAATGAGCACTTTGGACATCTTGGGACATCTTGGGACATCTTGGGACATCTTGGGACATCTTGGGACATCTGGGAGTCTAAGGCATCCAGCGGAAACACAGGGGTCACCAAGTGGCACCCCCGGAGATGGAGTCGAGCAGCTGGACACCTTGGAGCCGCGAATCGGGCGAAGCAGCTTCCACTGTGAATATCAATGATAGATTTGATAGATGCATCATGATGCATCCTTAGGCTGAAAAATGCCAACACGATAATGATATATCATGATATATAATGATATATAATGATATATAATGATATATAATGATATATAATGATATATAATGATATATAATGATATATAATGACATATAATGATATATAATGATGATAATGATCTGATAATGTAGACCCAGCACCACTTTGGGACAACTGGGGTTCAACATGGGTCATGAGCAATTTTCATCGCATGATTCAGTGAAGGGAAGCAGCTGCCCCAATTTTGGCCAAGCTGCTCTCCGGGAATAGGCCTTTCCGCATGGACACAATTCCAACCCAAATGGCGGCACCATGCTTTCACTGAATCAACCACTAGTCTGCCAAGGTTTAGCATATGAGTGTACATACAACACCAGCATCAGCCTTCCAACATGTTAATCGATATTTTTTGGTTCCTCTTCACTGTGCAAGATGTTTTTTTCAGGTCGCTCGGGTAGAGCATGTTCATGTTCGTACTCAGTGGCAATTATTCACCAATTTCTTGTTTGCATTATGGACGTTGTATATTGGACGTTGTGTTACACATTTCTTGTTGCACGTTATATCACGTTATGGCATGCGGCATGCACCTTCCAAGATCGCCCGACCTTGCCCCGTCCCATAGCCACACCTTGAAGCAGCAACGTGTTCATGGCCTCGTAGGTGCGGTGCTTGAAGCGCTTGAAGTGAGGAATTCACGATGACATCGTAAGATTCCGGGGGAACCCCGGGGAATTGTTCCGCCCTCCCAACCCAATCCCAGCCTCTGGGACAGTTCTGAAGTAGAGGTTTCCCACCTTCCAAACAGAGAGTCTATTGGCTGTACCTGCCTACCCAGGCTTCCAACAGAAGCGCGGACTCATTCTTGAATTCTTGACTCTTGACATTTCTTGACTATGTAAGAGTGGTTTGAACTGGTCTCAAATGTGGCTCTTGGAATTGATTCCTCACACTCACTCCACCTCAGTGTTTTCTGTGAGCTCGCGGATTGCGATCGCAAAGGCATAGGTTATCAGGGTCCTTAGTCGCCAATGTCGGGAAGGAACCGATGCAACAGTTTCAACGTGATCAAAAAATGTGCGATGGACCTTGACTTCTTGCAGGAGTCCAAACAGTAGCTGATGCCGACAGGTCAAAGATCTTGCTTGTACTGGATCTCCAGTGGTCTCTGCCAAGCATCCAAAACATGAAAAAAATGGTGACAGAACGGGAGGCGAAGCCAATGCCCTCAGTGTAGCGTCGTGCATTTCTCAGCTTCGGTTGCTTGTCTTGGCATCAATATGCAACGCTATGCAACGATATCAAACACTTGACTACTGACAAAGGAAATTTATGGATTTGTTTGGCAACAATTCCAACAGATCCCGGCTGGTTTTTGAGAATCTACATTGCCACGAGTAGATTCGTAGATACCATCCATGATTCGGCAAACAATGAACATTCTAAAAACATTCTAAAAACATTCTAAAAACATTCTAAAAACTGTAAACATATTAAAAACATATTAAAAACATGCATCATAATGATTCATCGTCCTGTAGATTCTTAAGATTTCCCAGCGCCTGCCTTCACAATGATCACCAACTCTGGGACGGCTCGCAGAAGCCTGGCCAACCTGCCGGGTGGGACCGTGACCGAACGGCACCGATTCACTGGCAGGTAGATATCCAGATAGGATCAATACATCCATCATCATCCATCACTGCATTGCAAATACCCGGAATATATCATACAGATTCATACAGATTCATACAGTAGACTCAGTAGAAGGATGCAAAACAAGAAGTACGTGGCAAGTCTTCACATAGCATGGCCTTTGTCTCGTGCCAAATGGCAACGTGAGTCAAATTAGTCTCGTTCAAGTCTCGTTCAATGGCAATTCTGCTGCCTGGTGAGACGACAGAGCTTGGCCATGCGCAGCATTCGCAGAAGTGTCATCATGGACCTTGCAAGAGCGTTGGCAGATCATCAGATTGTCATACAATTGTAGTTGTCATCAGTCTGGGCTGCATCTGCTCTGGGCTTCCCAACCCCCCTCCTGGTTCGAATCGGATACCTTGCAGGCAATTTTTGATGAACTTGCCTACTAGGTGATTGGTGCTGACAGTCCCTGACAACTAGGAAAAAAAACTATAGTGCATTGTCATCATGTCAGCCAGCGGGAACTGATTTGTGCGCCTCCTGCATAGACAAGTATCAGGACCAGCCATGTGTCCAACACGTAGAGCAGCATGAGAAGCAGGTCCAAGACAAACCACCTCAGCCACAGACAACAGCGTAAATTCTCTTCAATCACACCTCAACCTTGGAGCGCTGCAATTTCATGCAAGATTGCAAAAAAAAAACTGATTTGTCACTAGTCACTAGCTGCGCTCTCTCATCTAAAGGGGTTTCAGCGTTGCAGTTGGGCAAACTTGACTTCGCACTTTCTTTTACGCCTGTACGGAGACTGCGCTTGTTGGCACAGAGGTGTTAAGCAACGCTGATCGAAATGATCGAAATGCCATTGCTCATACTGAGTACACCTAGGATCCCAGCCCATCTCGCAGGCAGTTGCCTTGACAGGGCGGTTCTGTTGGATGACAAAGCAAGAGGCATGACAGGCATGATTGCTATCCAAAAGCTCAAGAGGATCCACTGGAATGAATTCAAATCATAAACCTTTGGTCGGCCCTTTTCACCCCGCACTGAGCCATGGGAAACATCCTGCAAAATTCACTTGACAAAGTAGCTTCGCGCAGGTGTTCAGTTCAGAGGGATTTTATGTGTTGAGCATTCGCGTTCAATGCAAACAACTATAGCCATCTATAGCCAGTATAGCTTCCAAGATAATGTCCAGTCTAGTCTTTGATACGCTTCCAGAATTACAGCGCAGGTTTTCCTTTCACAGAGCACCCTGTGGCACCAAGCATTTCCTTTCAAAGGCGGCAAAGCGAACAAGAAGCTCCAAGAAGAAGTAGGTACAAAACGCCTCAGGCCCGGATGAAATCTCTGCAGGATCGCATACTTAATATATCTTAATATCATTTATCATTTCATCTAATGTCAATAATACTCAATACGGCAATCAGCATATTGAAATCAAGATCTCATCCGTGACACCAAGGGGTCCAGCTGAAGACGAGAGTGTCTGGGCATATCATTGCAGTCCACTGCAGACAAGATGCGTTTTCCACAATCAAGAATGCAGGATGCGCTTCGGTGATGACGCTGGCGGTATTCAAGTCCTTCCGGGCACCAGTCAGTTAAACTCAATTTTCAAACCTCGCAGCTACTGGAGCTCTCAGGTCAGCTTCCAGTGGAGAAACACGGTGCAACGTGATGCCCGCGGTCCCCCCAACCCCAGGTTCCATATCAACGGCCATCCAGGCGGCATTCAAGAACACGATCAAGAGTGTGACCTGAAAACATCTGAAACCACTGTCTCACAAGTGTGACATTGCGGCGCTGCAATGAAGTGCTCAAGTGCTTAGAAACTTTTGCAGAGGCAAAAGAGTAGACAGGGTGTGCGGTCCGTGCAAACCTTGAAATTCTTTTGACTGCGTGTGTTGTCTTTATAAGAAGGGCCACACATCTGAGCACAAACAACAAGCACTCCAGCATGCCACTACCTATGCCTTTGTCTCATTGAAACCAGGCTCAACAAAGCTCGACAGTTGGTGAACGAATGGTACGTTTTGTTGTTTCGTTTGCTGATATCTGCATTTCGTATGAAGATGGAAAAGCATTCTGCACTGCGAGGTAACGCCCGCACATATTCAAACCAATGAGAACGAGCAATCGCCTTGCAGGTCATCGGCCAGGTGGGGCTTTGAATATCTTTCAAATGCAAGCGTGTTCCTTCATGCCAATACTATTCGATACAGGTATTTCAAGCAGCTTTCAGGTCTTCAAGTCCAGCACCTTGACAGTCTTGACAGCAATGACAAAGAGACAAAATACTCCAAAAGGCATCAAAAGTCTAAATAATGAGCGCAGGACACTGCACTGTCCTGCTCCTCTGAATTGCGAAACTGTTTTCCGGAAGTTGTGCCTGCGAGCAGCCAGTGCTGTGGTAGAAGTCGTAGACCGAGTAAGGCCTGGGTAAAATGTGAGGTATACATTGGCTTACAAGCTGTGCGATATGCCCGTGATTCTGACGGCTTCAAACCCCATTGGACCCGAATTTGCCAAAGGAAATGGTTTTCAGAATGGTTGAATACTTCAAAGGAGTTTGAAAAGAGTTTGAAAACGCTTCGAAGCTCTTGGTGCAACAGACAGCCCGCCATTGAGGACAACACGGCTTCATCGCAGCCTCTCTGGCCTTCTCCTTGAAGTGCTCTTCTCCGCCTAGCCAAAAGCTCCGATATTTGCTTTGTTGCCTCTGCAACGTCTGCAGCAAGTTTCAGGGCAGGGCCTTGTGCTGCAAATGTACAGAAACTAAGGGTATGTACACTATGTGGAAATTATGTGCATGCTACATGTATCTAATATAAATATGGGAGAAGTGATTGATAAGTGAGTACACATGTATGTATAATATTATAATATATATTATATAATTATATTTACATATAATGTTGGAGCCGGTCAGCACAGGACGGTTGCCTCCAAAATGCTGAGAGGCTGCTTCTTCGAGCTAGGCGCAGGCGGTTGAGCAACATGGATGGAATGGCTCACCCACATCCAAATTGCAGTGCCCAGAATTCAGTTGGTCTTTGGGGGGGACCCTGTAGCATGAAAGGATCGATTCAGAAATTCACCAAAAGAAGCACTTCCTGCAACTATCGCGAACTCATGATGCCCTGGGATTTCGTGAGCCTGTGACCACCAATACATTGTTGAGCCAAGGTGCCATCGGCTGGTTAGAGTGCTTTGACTCGCGTTGCTTCCTTGCGTGGATCTTGGCAGCATAGGCTATGCAGCAAAGGTTGTAAAAGAGCATGGATTTGTTGGAGGATCTTTCGTATTTGCGTGGCAATTTTTCCTGTTTAAAATACCTCGCATCATTTTGGAGCCAGAATCTGGAGTTACTGTAGTTTGCGCAGTATTTGTTGCATCTGTAATGTGCAATCTCTTATTTGCCAAGTATTTGCAGGCATTTGGAGCCAAGAATCTATCATTTGTATGGTATTTGCATGAATCTCATGGTGGCATCATGGTTGTAGCATTTTACAGCTGGAACTTGTCATGTGCTTGATATTTGCGGCACTTTGGGCTAAGAATCCTTTTGCTATTGTGATTTGATGCTGGATCTTGTCTCTCTTAACGTGTTTGTTGTTCTTTTGATCGTTCCCCTTGTTCTTTGCACAACAGTAGCATGGCGCAGCTCCTCGTGGCCACATGTTCCGGTTCTTGGTGGAACGGTTGGAAGGTGGATCTTTGTTTGCGTTGTTCGTCTTTTGTGTGTTTTTTGGGAAGCAAAAAGGGACTAGAAACAACTTTATGGTGCCTGGCCTTTGTATGTTTTTTGGCATTTTGCATGTTGATTTGTTCCTGACGTACCTGGAACAAAGTATAAGCCGGGACCACAAGAGCCAAAAAGTTCAGAGAAAACAAACCAAAACAAGAAACTAAGAAACTAAGAAACCAAAAAGCCAAGAAACCAAAGCCACACCAAAGCCACACAAATGTCAATAAGCTGAAAACTGAAAGCCACAAAAACAACGAAAGCCAAGAAACCAAAAGTCACGAAAGCCAGGAAAACAAAAGCCGATCAAAGTCAGAAAAAAGGTCTAAACAGCTGAAAAGATCCGCCGTTCCTTCTTAAGAAGAAATATCCAAAAAAAAGAACCTTTCGCTAGGCATTCTGTTTTAAAATATTGCTGTACTTGTTGTAAAATGCTTCGCTATGCGGCCACTTTGGTACCCAGAGCGCAGAATATGAAAACGCCTGAAAAAGTGTCACTGGCG
>Ga0126342_10011664_pt1 | contig 15689 bp, 15 predicted proteins | sample Cyp1metagenome_FD_92528 | JGI IMG/M metagenome (GOLD analysis project Ga0126342, IMG submission 92528) | Coral microbial communities from Lord Howe Island, Old Settlement Bay, Australia - Cyphastrea 1 metagenome | ecosystem: Host-associated > Invertebrates > Cnidaria > Coral ...
GTGTGCAGTGTGAGGTGTGGAGTGTCGAGGGAAGGACACGGTCGGGACAGGTTGTCTTTGAACTATAGGTCATTTATGTTTGGGAAACTTCCGCCGCCGGCTTGCCCGGGTCTATGTTAACAGTACGCAACACTCCTGTCATGGCTGAAGTTCAGTCTTAGCTGGGTCTGATCATTCCACCAATGATAGCAACTTGTTCCACTGTTCATCTTGTATACTCCCATCCACCGAATATTAAAGACCCTCCCAGAAGCCATGGTTTAGTCAGGATTTACATGGATTTAGACATGTTTGGGACCACAAATTTGGGGGTGTTTCACAAATTTTGGGGTCAAGGGGTGGGTGCATTTACAAAGCCAGGCTGTTTAATCCTCGTTCTTTCCTCCCCTCCTCGTTGAATGTGGCAGCTAAGGCGCTCAAACACCTGAGCTGTAGACGTTGGGTCATCCAGTTGCTAAAAGACGTTCGGTGACCCACCCCCAGCCACCAGTCATTCATGGGTCATTCAGTTCACCCCCTGCATAGGACAGTCAGTTGGGATCATTAAGCCAGTCATCATCCGATTTCTAGTTGAAAACATGGGTAAATGTCCTAATTGAACATCACCCAACTATTGGGGATATAATCACCAACAAATACTTGAAAGTGATGTTCAAAATCCATCAAATCCCCCAAACAGGACATTTACGAACCCCTGGAAAATAAGACCCCTAATGCTCGAAACAATGAATTAAAATGACCATAATCAGAATATGTTGGAAAACAATTCTCATCCACTGAAAATCATCCAAACCTCTGGTGTTGGTCATCATTTTGCCCACATTCAATGTCCATTAAAGGGGTGTTCCCCCCAAATCATCCTTAAAATCAAGACGACTTAAAAACATGTCATAAACCCAACGGATTCTTCATGGCTTCCGTGGGAAATCGACGGAAGCCATGGAAATTGTGGAGTTCCATTTCTGTTAACCCGTAACAGCCTTAACAAGTATACTATCGACGATAAAGAATTGAATCCCAGCCTATGAATTTGTACATCACTCTGTACAGAAATCTACAAACCGTCCTGTATATCCTGTAATCTCTACATAATTCAACATAGCAATGGACAATGGGTAATTTTTTGGATGATTTACCTGAGAAAAAAGACATTGTAATTGTCCATACCTTCGGACAAGAACTTGCACCAGTTGGTAACTATTGGGATTCCTATGAAACACTGTACATCATAGAATTTCAATGGGGATGTTTACCATCGCAGGATGTCGCCACCATATCGGGATGGGTCAAAACCCTAGTACCTAGTGAACCCCAAAATAACTGGTAAATGCATTTCATCCCACTAAAAATGTATCTATAGGTATTGACCCATACCCATATGTTAGTTTCCTGGAGGGTATCTATAGCCATCATCGCCATCATCCGTCGCATGGCAAGCAACGGTGCCAATGCAGCGCCCACCGTGCCGTGCAGACCCTCCCCTCTGGCTCCGTGTGGTCCATCCTGGCCATTAATTGATGCATATCCCATGACGGATCCATGGCGCTGGTAGATTAATGCTAACATAAAGGGGGTATATTGATGGGATCCATGTTACCATATATAGCAGCACCATGGATCCGTCATGGGTATTGATGCATATTGTTGGTTTACTTCAGCACTTCATGGATTGGAATTATGGATAATTATGGTACAACATAGCTGGTGGACGCCAGCTCTGCAGGAATCGTTTACGGATTCCCAATACACTAGTTGCATATATGCTCATATGATCTAATATGCATAGAAAGCTATTTAAAAGGAATAACAAGCTAATCCAACTGAATATTGCAAGTGTTTATCAATCGAAGATGGTTATTTGATTTCTGACTTTGCTGGGATTAGTGGAGTAGTATGGTCATACATCCCTTCATTGGGGATTCCTTAAAGGTGGTAAATAGTACGGCAACCTCGTTAATCAGGGAAAACCGTCTCTTTTTTTGTGAAACCAGACTATATTTTGACCCTGGCACATATGAAATAACAAGCTGAGAGTTGTATATGGGATAATTACTACCAATTTGTAGCTGGGATGCACATCCAAGTACAATACATATCGAATAAACCGTGCCCATTCATATCCATTCATGGCAAAATTCACAGAACCTTACTACAATTATAGTTTGTCATAGCGTATTAAATACATATGATTGGCATTCCGGGAAATTGTTGGTACGGAGTACCACATATTGGAACATTGATGCTTGGACAATGACCCATCATCCATCTATATTAGTAAACCTTGGGAACTTGCCAACATTTCTACAGCAGATTTCAACCCCCCCTGGGGATGGTTTAGCATGGTTTAGCATGGTTTAGCCGTTTCCACAATCGTAACACGAAAATTTACAGTGAGCGATGTGAGGTTGTAACCTATTTTTATCTATCTAGTCTACTGTAATCTAACCTAAGTTGGTTGTGCATCCCCGTTGTATCCCCAAGTACCCATATAGTTATTGTAATTGCTATTGTTCTTGGATTTTCTTGGTATATCCCACTCAATCTCAATGTGTGTCGATGAATTGCCCATGTTGGTTGGAGAAATCATGTAAAATCACAACTTTGCATGTTTAACTACTACCTATTGTATCCCAGTATCTCCCAATCAAATTTCAGTGTTTCCGAGCTTTTTTCACATCTTTGACGGTCACTTCCAATGAAATCTCCATTTTTTGGATCAATTTCCCTCAACGACGGCCCAACCGTCGCGTTTTCACCCAGGCGCTGAAAAGCGGAGTCTGGGAAGATTCAGGCGTGGAACTCCGCCGGCCTCGCCACGCGTGGCCGGCCGGCAGGGAGCGGAATCATCGTTGGGCACCAACAAAAACCTACCGGGAGGTAAATTTACGATGAAAAACCATGGGAATGTATGGCTGATTTATGATAGTTGAATGGATTTGAAAAAGGAATATTATGAAACTTAAACATACTGATTTAGATGAATTTATATCGATTTATATACATGGGATTTAGATGTGATGTATGATAGCTAAGTTGGTTTAGCTCATTGACATTTCAGGATTGGATTTTGGGTAGAACAAACTCGTTGAATGGGGTTATAATCCAACGAACATAATTGGGTGGGCACCACCTTGTGAGCTCCAGGGCTCTGGGTGGTCCATGTGACATGGGTTGCACTTTGATGTGGCAAATGCCATTTGCGTGGCTAGACAATGCTGGACGCCCCTTGTTTCTTGTTTCCCAAACTGCTAATGTTGTGAGTTGAACACGACGTGTATCTTCTGGAAGATTTCCTATAGCTTAAATTGGTTAAATCGGTACGTATAGCCAAGCTGCGGATCAGGTGCTACTAGTAGCAACAATCCCAACGTGAGATTGGCTAGACAAACTAGCTACAATAAACATTGCAAAATTGCAAAATGAACAATTCGGTACAAGTAGATACCCTCTGGTAAATTAACATAGCTATGGAAAATCACAATTTTTAATGGGAAAATCCACTATTTCTATGGCCATTTTCAATAGCTATTTTGACATAACCAGAGGGTAATTAGATAACTAGTCCCCCGGAAAATGTCCCAAAACACCAGCCTTTCACGGTCCAAAAATGTCCCAAATATGTGGAGGATGCCTCTCTGTTTTACCACCATTCACCAATCACTGACCAATTGGCTTACCCAGTTTGTATATGTATCAATGAGAATTGAGAATCATCCATTCACAGGTATATTATATGGATATTATATGGATATTATATGGATTTTATATGGACCAATGGTGTATTCCTAGTTTATATCCCTAATTTCTAGAAGGTTCTAAGCATTCAGAGGTCAAGTTTTTTCCCTGCCTCACTTAAATGAGACCAACATCGCCAGGATTAGCCCGCGGGCTGAACATGAGGCAGTCAACAACAGGAAATAGACAGTGTATATAAATCACAAAAAAAATGCATAAAAGGTTCAATTTACCATTATTTTCGGGATTATAGATATATTATATATATATATGAATTTTGCTACCTGGGGTTGCTATATGTATATTGCTTCTGTTGAATTTGTTTCCATCTACCCCAAGATCATGTGAGTCGTCATCACAAATACAACAATTAAGAAAAAAACACAACACCGGATGACTAAGTGAGCTGTGTTCAATCCCTGCGTGGATTATACTGGCTGGTTAATAGGATTTCCCATACTGGGTTATGATAATCTCCAATATATTCGATAGATATGGAATGATTGGGATAGAATCCCAAATAATCCCATATAATCACCCACAATCATTTACTATCTGGTAACGTCTACATAACTATGGAAAATCACCATTCCTAATGGGTAAATCAACTATTTCCATTAATTTCTATGTGCCATTTTCAAGTTCGCAAAGTGTAACAAATTACCAGAGGCTAAATCTCATTGCATCCCAAGAAATCACCATTAAAATCACCATTAAAACTCATGAAATCAACATAACCATATGGTATTTCTTAGTCATTCCCAGAGGCTACCAGCTCCACTGAGAACTCGCCTCCCACATCGTCTTCCCAGTCAGAAGGCTCACCTTTCGCAACACACTTGGCTGGATGGCGATGTGATTGTCATCACCCTGAAATGGCGATATATTTTATAAGCATTAAAACAATAACAATCATAGTACTAATTAGTAGTAACAAAATTTATACATACATATACATACATTACATTACGTTGCATTACATGACAAGATATGACATGACATGACATGACATGATATTACATGACATTGTATTACATTACATTACATGACATTGTATTACTTTACATTACACTACACTACATGACATGACATGACATTACATTACAATACATACATTACATACATTACATGACATTACATTACATGACAAGATATGACATGACATGACATTACATTACATGACATTGTATTGCATTGCATTACATTACATTACATTTACATTACATACATGAAAATAAACAATATAACAATAATACAACTACTCAAATATGTACAATACAAACAATAATAATAGTTAGTCACACTAATCGTAATATTAATAGGAATAGCAGTAGTAAGAATAAACAAAATGACAGTTATCATAATCATATGTACAAAAATAATAGTAAATAAAATGTAAATCATACTAGTTACTACATTGATAAAACTAACAATCATAGCAGGCAGCACCAACACCAACAACAATATAGAATTATATAGATAATCTTCTGTACCATGGTTCAAAGATTGCTGGGTCGTATTGAACACCCCCAAACTTATGGCATAAACACGGCCACGGCACGCCTACGCTGTGCCCGTGAGGTCCACCCAAACATATCCAATGTATGTTGAAATGTTTAGGATTGTTTGTTCAATGTGTATATCCATCCAAACATATCCAATTTATGTATGTTTATCCAACTATGTGGATAAATTATGAGTTTAGGATTATGTTTTTTTTCATGCCACATTGTGAACATCTCCTTAACTAAGCGAGGTTTCAATGTATGATGCGAGGTATGCCAAACATGATATAGCGGACGTAATTACAATAATATGTCTTGAGCTGGACGCATGAGATCTGGGCGTCGCAAAGCTCCAATCTATGCAGCTCCAATCAATACCATATCTTGACAGGACTATTTCAACAGCTGTATGGATATATATCATATATATATAATGTATATAAAAAAGTATGTGCTTGACACAGAACAAATTTCTGATCACCAGCATAGATGCTTGTATACTGTACAGTGAACAATATTTAAACAGCTAACCCTATCTTCTGCACTTTTATTTTTGTATCTACATATTCATTGTCTTGTGGTTGATAGATGCATCTTCTGTGCAAAAATAATTTATAACTTGGCAGCCATAGTAAAAGTAATTATTATATCAAATATATCATAGAAAATAGTTTTACAATCACTGTCTTTTGACCATAATCAACTACCAGCCATAACCATAATCGTCCAGTTGTCCAGATCCCACCAGTGGACGATGATCGTCACAATGGGAATAAGATAGCATGACCCTGTCCCTCGATCATCAACACACTGAGAATTGCTAAGCTATCTATATATATATATATGTATATATCTTCCATCTGTTTTATACTCCATTCATTAAACATTAAGCAACATTAAACCAAACAGCGCTGACATTTTTTCGTCATGTCGTGACCTTCTCTTCGAGAGTGAGCTTCTTCAACAGCTCTTCAGCTTCATGGTGACGAATGAGGGCCTCCTTTGGATCCAAGTGAACGATCTTGGACCAGTGGCACCTTTTTTGCAGCAGATCTTTATGGGATTAGAATGATTAGAACGAAACATCACCAAAAGGATGAAAGTTTGCTGACCTGAGAAAAATATAGAAAAATTGGCTTTAGCACGAACATCATCTGGAACAAGTCTGTATATTGCATCCATTTCAGCAGGTCACAGGCAGCTACAGTAGGAATTACATGTATATAATATTGTATCGTCACTGTACCTCAACATGATGTACGTTTAAAAATAACAATGAAAATAAAGAAACAACATGTCAATGTATGCATTGTGTATGCTTGTATTATACCATAATTATATATATATGAATATGCAACGATTGTACATGTCAAGCTAAACACTGTTCGTGTTGCTACAAAGACTTGACAAGTCATACACCAGCGAAGCTTTATACATCCAACAGCTGAAATTTATGTGATTGCTGGCCAAGAGAGCAAAAACTACTCACATCCAGTTGTAGATAATGTTGGTGGTTGTCAAAAACATCGGAATACCCCAGACTGGTGAGTTTAAATTGGAAAAAATGTCGTAAGAATATAATAAACTGCGAAAAAAAATTGGGGGCATTATATTGTCACACAAAGCCAGTTTAATCACAATATGAACATACACCATTTCACGAAAATCGTTGTGCAACCTCCCGGCTCCAAATCCCAGGACCGTGTCCGACACCATCAACCTAACGATGGAAAAGCTGGAACATATCCATGTTTATATTCAGTCATTGGATTGAGGGAAAATCTGCAGGAAACCATGTTTTTTTACCATTAAATATGGAGGTTTCCGGTTAAAATTTTCCCTTAAACCAATCCATGTTTATAAGAACGATGAAAAATCATGAAGAATCCATCATTAAAACACATGGCCCTCTGGTAATTTGTCAGATCGCCATTGGAAAATCATGGCGTTAAAATCACAATGGTAAAAGATCATGGTAAATCATCTATTTTTATGGGCCATTTTCCATAGCAAACTGTTTAAAAAAACACTATGAATGGCCCATGTTCCATCTATAAATGGTCAATGTTTACCAGATGGGGGTTTCCTGAAATGGTACAGTATATACCCAAAATTCATCATCCATTTTTCAACGGGTTTTTTTATAAATAAAGCATCCAGCTATTGGGGTACCCCCATGACTATGGAACCCCCCCATAGGTCCGGGTAGGTCAGCTCCTGCTCTTCCTTATCCAACTCTGGCGGCTCCAAAGATTGCAACTCCATGGCCAAGCAGGAAAGTTGGACCGCAGTTACCAGCTATCTCACAAACAACCATATATTTATAGATAGTATAGATATAGGTTCTGTATATATATACTAGAGATAAGTAAAGATATTGAGATACTAGAATGATACAGATAGAAATAGATAGAACATGATAGAGCTATGATATCATATGCCTGTATCGGAAATGTAGTGATATCAGCGAGATTTGATGTGATCTATGCACTCAACACATTGTTGTTGTTGCTTTTTGACCACATCTCAAGCTATGCGCTTAGCATCGCATCTGTGGCTTCCTTGTTTATTTTGTTTCCCACCACATCAGGACATGTGTTTCAGGCCTGGTGCAGCCTTCCATGAATCCTCTACTTTGCACTACGTGGCATCCACGTCAGCGTAGTCGTACTGACAGTGAACTGCGGAGCCAGAAAGCTGACATATCGAAAAAACCAGGTAGTCTGGTCATGTTAAGCACCATTCCTGGGACGAACAGTCATGTTATCAACGTCTCCATCAAGTCGTTTGGGATCACGATATATCACGATCATCATGCAACCACAAGAATTCCGGAATTTCTCCAGATTCCTATCTTGTTTATCCCAGAATATCCCAGGGCTTTGAGGTAATTCATGGTAATTACCCTCTGGTAATTTAACATAGCGAACTGGAAAATCACCATTTTTTAATGGGAAAATCCACTATTTCTATGGCCATTTTCGATAGCTATTTTGACATAACCAGAGGGTACCTGCTATTCCTCCATCATCCAACCCATCATTGTCTCAATGTCGTTCCAGCTCGGCGGCACCTGGCCCTTACGCCGGTAGGGCTTGAAGCCTCGCTCCCGAAATTCCTCTGGCGCAGCTGCGCAGCTCAATGGATTGGTTTTCTGAAAAACATCTACAGGTGAATGGTGAAACCATGTTTTTCACCATCAAATATAATGTCAATATGGATTTTTCATGGTCTTCACCATCCAGTATGGGCTTTACATGGCTTTACCATGCTTTACCATGTTTGTTTCCTTTATGATTCTTCTCTAGGGGCCTTTATTATTACCAAACGTCAGGACGTTTTTTCAGGCCGTCCCCATAGACCAATCAGAATTTTGTGATCGCCAGTCCTTGTAGCCAGTCTCTGTCTCCACATCGCCCGTGGTTTCCTCATAGTTCCTCTGGAACCTGTGAACTTCAGACATTGATCAGTTACGGTGGTACCATGTTTTGTACCCTTGATCCTGTGAGATTGAGAACACCATGACCGGGATAGGGCATGTTTAGTAATACCCATCCCTTATGCCATCTTGTGCCCCAAAAACAAATAAGAAATGAAACAAATAAGTGTCGCTTAAAATGGCAACCGGCAATGATTCCCATCGCAAAAAAGTGCCAAGTTACGTATTACCCCCTTGATACTGAAACATCTGTGACCCAGATCTTGTGCTATATGAATCACTTCTAGCAAGCACCAATCCTTACTTGGGGGTGCATCCCACTTAGTAAATGGGATATACTCCAAGTTAATTAATTAATGGGATTATATGGCTTGTATATATATAATATATATATACATTATATGGGTTATAAACTACTTACTAAGTGGGATGCACATACAAGCCTGTTGGGACAATCTAATTTGGCACCCCCCGTTAGATTCCAGTTCTCTGCGGCGTGTTTTGAAGTAGCAACACCCCAAAAAGATAGAACACCCCATTTTTGGATATTTTTGGGAGATTAGCCTCTTGAAATCATTGGAAATCCCGGAAATGGTGATCCAATGTCACTGGTGTTTTTTCATCCCCACCAGAATAAACATGTTGAAATACTCATGGCAAATCTCGTGTTGCTGAAGCTTTCTTCTTGCCTTTCTGAAAGCAAGCGTAATCGTCAGATCATCTTTTTTTGGATGCAACCTCTGTATCAAGCATTATCTATATCAATGGATTGGTTTAAGGGAAAATCTACAGGAAACCATTGTTTTTTACCATCAAATATAGGGCTTTCCTGTAAATTTTCCCATCATCCAATTCTATGACTATAGAATGTTCATGAGGCGTAAGCGTTTCCGTTTGAATCCCAGTTTCTTCGTGGCATCGCCCATTTTATCTGGCTGAACTATAATGACTCACTGACCTTAAAACAGCTGAAAGGCTGAATAAGGCCATTTGGGGATGATTCCCCTTATGAACCATCATTTCAGTGACGTCACGATCAGGCCATTATAATTCATCCAGATTCTAGTATATACTACTCGTCAGCCGCATGCTGAGCTGAGAAACTTTTCTTCACTCAGGACGTAGAGCTCGTGATCTGCGGACTCCTGCAGCACTTGGTGCTTCATCCGACTTGAACAGTGGTTCAACCCGTGATTGAAAGTTGTAAACTCATATTAATTTATAAAGACACATAATAATCATATTGATCTATATATCATAATCATGTTGTGAATCTTTAGTGATTCCAAAATAGCAAAATGATTTCGAACATGAGAACTTCGGGAACTAACCATGGAAAATTCGCGAGTCGCCTGAGGCTCAGAGAAAGTTGTGTTATCGCCAATTTGGATGATGCCTGTGGTTCCTTGATTTGGCAGTGTGTCAAAACCTTGTACCCCTGGTGAACATCAAAATAGCTGGTAAATGGATGTTCATTCCCCTAAAAATGGTATTAATAGGTATTGATCCATACCCATTTGATTCTACAAGATACTGGTTGGTGGTTTTAACCATCTTGAAAAATATGAAAGTCAATGGGAAGGATTATCCCATATATATAAATATATATCATATATTATGGAAAATAAACAATGTTTGAAACCACCAACCAGGATAGCACCCCTAGCTGTAAATTGGTTGATCAACTACTCATCCAACGATACCCACCAAAAATCCAATCGTTCGCGGAGTTCATAGGGCAGCTTACTGATCGTCCGGTGGCATCTTCCTGTATCGGTGCTGCAGAAATGCAACTATCCAAATCGGTATCTACATTTCCATCATACGTTTAGTACTTGTACCATTTTTGTTCAGTCTTTTGTGAAAGTCAAGAAGTACCTCTCCCCAGTCAGTGTTGTAGATTTGAAACCGCGTTGCGCAGATTCGGGCCCCTTTTCTGCATGTTTCTTCGCATGGCAGCATAGCCCAGCAAGCTGCTTTCTCGGTTTCTCCACCTGAGTTGTTCAGCGTGGGTAGCTGGGGGACGTTCAGTGATATAACTGGCTGGGTAGTAAAGATATGTAAAGATAGTTGTTGCAGGACGGGATCTAAGCAATGCTCTGGCATCTTCGCCAAGAACTAGCTGGTTGATGCTATGTACTTCACTGTTCTTCGCTCTTCAAGGGATCTCTTTTGGCTCACAAAAAAATGTGCATAGAGATACCCTAATAATCTATAATAATCTAATATACCTTAGATCCACAGACTTTTTGTTGGACTTTGGACCTTTGGACCTGTTCGTAATCAAATCGACCAACAAAAACCCGCCAAAGTCAGCGCAAAAACCAACCTCCTGCTGCGCAAATCCCATGCAGTGTAGGCAAGCCTGGGTGATTTCCAAAGGCGAAACGCCAAGGAAAATGCGGCTGCATCAGCTACAGTCTTGGGATGTGGATGTGGTCTGATGTGGCTATGATTTGGAAAATATGTTCCCACCACGTGTTTTCCCTTTTTTGGGACATGTCGAGACAAAACCACACGGGCGGAGGACTACAACCAGCCAACAAATACCCAGAAATCATACCATTCATATCAGGGTATCGCTATGGCTAAAAGTAATGCGCCCATATCAGGTATATGCAAAAGGAAGATCACAGCTGCTGATCTCCTCATTGCCTGGTGGTTCCTGCCACGTATGAATCTGCATCCGTTCAAACAACACGAAGCTACGGTAAACATACTACTTAGATACTACTTATCATTTGCAACCATACTTTTTCACCATATCATGAGCATGCGAGCACATTTGAAAATCCAAGTGTAAATCAAAATGTCAACCCTACATTGATAATTACCGTTCAACAGCACGGATTACTAATCATAATCCGGGTTGACATTTCCAGACTTACCAACTTTACAGTTACAGTACTGTAGTGGTTGTTATAAATTGAATAAACCCTACCTTGATGGGCCATGGTTAGTTAGTTGACTGATGTCTAACCCTGGCCGCCAGGCCCATCTCAGCACACCATATTTTCACTCATAGCCCATGTCGGTACAAATTAAGATTTTCCCATATCCAAATCCAATGTTTCATCATGATCTTCCCTAGTAATGTTTTGGTCATGTTGGTGGTATGCCCAATTGTTTTTCAGACACCGCAGATAAACATCTTGCTGCTTTGTATCCGATTGATATAAATTCAGTAATATCCACTATAGCAAACCCCAAAATCATAGAAACATGGTTCCGGTATGTTATACATGACATCTAGTTCACGAGGGTTTCCTGTTTTTGTATCTATTTTGGGGTCCTATAGTTTTATTCCCATTCTATGTCCGTTTTTTTTTTTTTAAACAGTTATTATCCCTTGCATACCGGGACATACAAGTACTTACTATTTGTGGTGCTTTATAATTTGCTAAGTTCGGTTTTAACCCCAAAAAAACTACTTCATTATACCATAAATCCAATCATCATGTCAGTGAACGAAGCCAAGTTAGCTATCATAAATCACATGAGAAAAAAACAACACCACATATTATATAAAGACTAGAAACATAAATATCAGTTAGCTATCAGAAATCAATCATAAAATCCCCATATTCAAAGGAAGAATCCGAGATTTTTGGTGCAAAAAAACAGCGCGGTGAGCCGAGGCGCTGATCTTGGGCTACTGGTTCCACTGAAGGCAGATCCTCAACAAATGACAATCATCATCTTTGCATGTCATGATGTATGCAAAACACAAATATATATATATATATATAATTATATATATATAATTATATATATATAGATATAACATATACATATACATATGTCTATATGTATATATTCATTATATATATATATGCACATATGCCCTATGTATGTAATGTGTATAAACAACCATAAATATATCTTATATATAGGTATTTAATTAATTAATTAGTTAATTAATTAATTATAATTTTCTGCGCCATTCTTTGGCTTAAGTTCGGAAAATCGGGCCCCAACACGCAATCCACCAACATGATCTACATTACAAGTGAACCGCAGCCGCCGCAGCCCTTCCCTGCCTGCATCAACTTCTCCAAAATGTGTCTGCTGCAAACAGCTTCGGCGCGACCTGCAGCTGGCACTTCAGCTGTTTTTCTCTAGGTGGTTTGAACAAATTCAGCCTTGGACACTTCATCGTAGGTCAAAAAGGGGAAAACAGATGAATGCGCGTCTGAAAATAAGGTATCGATGCATGTATCTCGGGTAATTATGTCCCCTCAAGATTGGACAACACGCACAGAAAAACATCAAATTTTGGGAGTTCCATATTTTTCAGACAAACCCAAATCAGGAGAACAATCCAATAGTTGACATCCGTGACTGAAGGGTAAGTTGGGGGTACACTTTTCAAGATCCTTGCCCCAGTGATGTCCTTTTGGCAACAAAAAAATATATAATACAAGTTTGGGGGCTACTGTTCACCATCATGATAGTCATCTATCAGACATGACTTATGACTTGTGTGATGTCCATGTCAAGTTTCCATGTAAAACCAACCATTTTATCAGCAAAAGATGGTTTCCATGGGTTTCCCTGGTTTTTTCATCAATAAACCATTGTGGTAGCTGTGGGTCCTCCCAACCTCGCGGCAGGATCTGCTCCGCGGCATCCCGGGTGAAGTGAGGTCCTAAGTCACAGACCTGGCACAGGATCTGCAGGAGAACGGTGGGAATTGATCACTGGAAACGGAGAAAAAGAAACCCAACCACAGTTGAAATTCCTAGAAGTTTAAAGCTTGAAGTTTTGGGTGCCAAAAATGAGGGTCGCAATCGACAAAATAGGGAGTATCCAGGCCTTCAGTGGACCGTGATCATGCCGTGAAATCAACAGCCAAAATGTTTCAGATCTCCAAACCAGCCAACCATAGACAAGTCTTTTTTTTGGCCCTTGGCAGAAACATAAAAATTGCAGAAACATATAATACCGTCCATTCCCACCGTAGGGTCCCTAGATTGCCAAGTGACATTCTCTCTCCAAGCCTGGGATTTCGGAGAGTCATCACATCCAGGTCAAGTCTATGCTAGCTATCTCGGCGCCTTTGCACACCTATATTTCACTAATTAGTATTCATTATATAGTTGTGTTTGACTCTTGGAAACTCATGGCGTTTCAAAACACATGTCGAGGAGTCCAGGGTCTGGACGAGCAGCGAAATTATTCATGCTTCAAGGGAGAATTCAGCCCCACTCGCTTGATATGAATAGGTACATGGGTTCAAGACGTACACCACATTTTGGGAATCGTCATATGCCCTCCTTCAAACCTGGAAAACCCCGCCAAAAAAACAGTAGATCATGTTCGGAATGTGATGAAGCCCATGGTTCTTTCATGTTTTTCCCTCATGTTTTTTCCATATGTTTATCCTAGGGTTTTCTGCCCAGGTTGCCAGACGAATCCCAGCGTTTCCAGATGTCCCATCGATGGCATGCTGTGGAAGACTTCGACCATTGGCCTCAGCTGCGAGCTAAGATTATCTTCGTGAAAGTTAGGGTGTTTACATAACAAGAACAATTGTGATTATGAATAAATAAATATATATATATATATTTGTATATGATATATATATATATATATATATATCATATATCATATGTATATATATATATCATATGTATATATATATATATATATCATATGTAGATATATCATATATATATATATATGTATGATGATGTTTAAATATATATATATATATATATACACATGTATTTTCATATAGATATATCCATAAATCATAGGATATATATCGGTTATATCCATAAATCAGAAAGTGTGTTTGGGTTTATAAAAGCCTTTTCTGTACTGAAAGGAAGGGCCACAGAATTCGGAAGGATGTGTTCTCTTTCCCAGTGCTTTGTTTGTTTGTTGAGACTCCTGTGCGATATTATGATGATTATGATGGTCAACAGGCAGTTTTTGTTGCATCATGACAGCATATATAGATTCTTATCATTTCTCATCATATCCATGGGCAAGTCCAAAAGGGATGTTGGCAAAGGACTTCCCGTTCTACCATGGGTCATGGAGTTACTAAAAAACTGTTTGGTAACCCCTTAGAATTGGGTAGATTTGTGGAACATGTCAAAATTGAAGATCCAGGGGACTGCGGATCTCTGATTTTTACATTGTTATTTATGGTCCCTAGTTGGTTCATCCAATTTTCGTGCCCAAGTTTGACCCTCACCGAGCAAAAACCCAGCTAGTTTGCCCTGCTGAGCTACTGAAGGAGCCTCCGAGTCACCTGGACCAGGAGCAATGGGTTCCATCATGTTTCATCTCATAACCTGTTTTAACCTTAAGAAATCGGAGCAATTTGAGGTGGTTACATGTGGTTAACCAATTGGTCTACCAATGTTACCCATTGATTAAAGCATCATTTAAATCCTACGAGTTTGGGCTTTTGTGACCAACGTATTGTTCTATCACATATGCTCCTTACAAGGTATATTCAATTACCTGTTTCTGTCAATACGATTCAATACGGGCATGGGCGGGTCAAAACTAGCGTATCAGCGACTTTTCAGAGAATGTGTTGTATTTAGTTTTGAACCATCCACTGGTAAGGGGTGAGAATGTTTCATAGTTCATGCACTGCCATACACATATGATTATTTTGTTACTTAGAAATGGCAAGGATTCTTCTCATCATCATCATCATCATCATCATCATCCACATCATCATACATTATCCTCCCACTCCCCCGCACTGTTTGGGGTCTCTTGCCGGGATAATGTGCACCTTCGATGTATATCCCATGGACAAACCCATCGAACATGGGGCCTCCTTACTGGCCACCGGTTCCACGCTGCGTGCCACTTGCTGTGCCAGCAGAGCTTCGGCCTGGAAAGGTGTTGGGAAGTGAACTATACATATGGAGGTTTCCATAAATGGAGTATCCCAATAGCTGGATGGTTTATAATGGACAATCCTATTCAAATGGATGATCTGGGGGTACCTCTATTTCAGGAAACCTCCATATATATATATA
>Ga0126342_10011665_pt1 | contig 15688 bp, 17 predicted proteins | sample Cyp1metagenome_FD_92528 | JGI IMG/M metagenome (GOLD analysis project Ga0126342, IMG submission 92528) | Coral microbial communities from Lord Howe Island, Old Settlement Bay, Australia - Cyphastrea 1 metagenome | ecosystem: Host-associated > Invertebrates > Cnidaria > Coral ...
GCAACTCTCAGGATGGACTCCTTGGTGGCTACCGTTCTTGATTTGATAGTTCCAGACCGGACTACCTGGTCGTCGCCCGACGGGACGAACAACCGGAGCCATGTCTTGTTGTATTGGTCCTTGCTTAGAGGATCGAACGTTGTACAAAGGACAATGTTTGCAGCAAACGACAAGATCACACACGCAACGATGTCGTTTGTTGTGACGCTGTCGTTTGTTGCCAAACATACATTTTGGCATTTTGATTTTTCAGGTGATTTTTCGCTGATACATGTTGAATTGTTATGAACCTATATAAGACATCTTACAATTAAAAAAATATTGTGGAACGAATGAGAAAATTTTATTTGCATACGGAAAAGGATCAGCACGAACGACGTAATTTATTTAAAATAGTATTGCAGATCGAACGACAAGATCCCACAAACGGAAAAGAGCAAAAGCAAACGACATCATACATGTAAAGGAAAGCTTTACGGAACAAACGGCAAGAGCCCACAAACGGAAAAGATCAAAAGCAAACGACATCATCCATTTAAACGAAAGCTTTGCGGAACAAACGGCAAGAGCCTACAAACGGAAAAGATCAAAAGTAAACGACATCATCCATTTAAACGAAAGCTTCGCAGAACAAACGGCAAGAGCTTACAAACGGAAAAGATCAAAAGCAGGCGACATCATCATGATCGATGCAAGTACAACTTGCTTTTTTGAAGAAAGATACAACGAAGAGAAACACTTGATTATCACATATCGGCTGAACAATAAAAATGCCAAAATGTGTGTTAAGAAACAAACGACAGCGGCACAACAAACGGCAAAGACGTGTGCTTGATCTTGGCAAGATATAAGTGGCGCACCGGGATGCAGTGGTGAAGCAAGCTTCGACGGGAAAATACAATTATCTTTGGCACAAGCCGCTGATGCTGACAATGCTGACACAGCAACTTTGAGACAGGTGAGACAGGCCCTTGCCTGATGCTAACATGGCACTTAACAGCTTTCAAACAAACCACTGTGATGCTGACACAGCAACAGCTTTGAAACACATGCTTCCTGCCAACACAACGGCTGGACAGAACAGACTAAGGCGCTGCAGGTCAAAGCAGCACGCTTGAGCCAAAAAAAAAAGTAATTCTTTTCTCCATGTTCGAGTTTGAGCGCCGGATTTCTAAGACAACCCATGAGTTATATATATATATATTATATATATGCATATATATATATGTATAAATATATATATGTATATATATATATAGATTGTTATATATTATATATATATATATATTACCAACTAACATTCAAGATTAGCGTGGCCCAAAAACAGTTCAAGTTGTTGGTTTAAAACGCTGCCCATACACAAAAAAAATGTGCATTCAGACTTCCCATCAAAGTGGTCCCAACAGAGAAAGCACCACGTGTGTGTCTATTACGTACCAAATGACGTTTTCTATTTATTCACCATGTGCTCCCATCCTTCTTACTGATGTTTAAGCCGGTGAAGGCCATCAAATGGCTAAGATGGTGCCTTGCGTTTGTGCATCCATATGCATCCCACTTGGTACATACATGGGAAAATTAATGAAGATTTTGGTACTCTTGGGGGATCTTGTGTCAAAAATTTGGGTTCGTATTTTTCATAGTCTTAAGTATGGGTATCAACCGTTTGCTGTGGGATGCACCCTGCAGCTCCGAGCATCTCCGAGCCAAAGCAAGGACCATTGACGTTTCTCACTGAAAGTCAATCCCCAAACTAGCGCCTAAAATCAAATAATATAGTGTGCAATTATATATATATATATAGACATATATATATATATAAATTTATACATATAATATATATATATATATACATACATACATACATACATATATATATATGCTGTTCTATCATTGCATTTGGGGGACCCAGAGAGCAGTATAAGTAGAACATAGAGTCAGCATCTTTTGGGCTAGGTGTTGGGCTCCAATCTAAACTTCCAAGGATGGAGGAACAGAATAGCTATAGCAGTGGTCAAGCCAGGTGATTGCGCAATTGGCGTCAGGAAAAAACAAACCGTAAGTTTTGCTCTCAACCCAAGACAGTTTCCTTCTTAAAATGTCTTTCTAGAAATGATAGATAGATAGATAGATAGATAGATAGATAGATAGATAGATGGTAATTAGATATATGTACAAGCATCCCAAAACTGCTTTTGCGTTTAGGGTTTCCTCGTGACGGCTTGCCATGACTGCGCGGAAACTGGCATGGCGCTGGATTGTTTTCATCCCTTTTGGGCTTTCGGAATCTCGGCTGCATGCACCCCTGCAGCTGCAGAATTAAGCATACCTTGGGGTGGCGCACATATCACAAATTACTTTACATCGATCTATAAGGCATGTTTTTGATTTATAGTTCTGCAAGAATCTGTTTTGTAAGACTGTATGTGCACCCCAATCCAATCTTTGATATGGGGTATCTTTTGAAGATGGAACAGCCAAACAGTGTTGAAATTAAATTCATCTCGGGATTGGTTCTGGGCATCCTGTGCGCCACCAAGATCAGCTATCCCCATATGAATGTAAGTAATGAGACAGTGATAAAATGTATCTTTCCATGGCCCGTTTCTGGACAGTTGCGCCATGGCACTTTACTGCAATGCGCTTCACGCGCCCCAGCCATTTTTCATCACCCCAAACATGAAAAATTCTAGGGTTGAGCTGGTTGGTAGCTACATCCTGTGCCACGTGCCACAAGCAATGGTGCTTTGGCCTGAGTTTGAAACACATCAGGCGCCGACGCCAACAGTATCCAGCTAGGATCTGAGTAGATTTCAGGTGAAGGTGTAGCATCTCTGAAAAGTCCTTGGGGCAAACGCAATCCACCGCATGTAGACGAAATCAAATGGGAGAATTGAAATCGCCCAAACAAGTTTGTAGCTGTGTTCAATTTGTGGACCTATGCGCCTATGGTGGATCAACATGGTTGGAACTTGGGACCAGTGAAACCTTTTCACTATATTATATATCGGATATATAAGAAAAATCATGCATAGATCGGCCACCAACACAATAAGAAAAAAGGTAAGCATGAGATACGGCTGCGACTCACAAGCAACGGATTAAGTTTGATGTGGTTATTCTGCATTGTGTATTTTTTGGTCCAAAGGCAGCATGCATGGATACATGGGTTTAAGTCAACTATGACAGCATCAAAAAGTTCAACCCTGGTATATCCACCGTGGTTCTGTAGCTTCATCTCTGGTCATCACCAGACCGCTGCAATCCATGATTTCGATGGCTCGTGCCAAGGACCAACAGCATAGCTGCAAATGGAGCACAATGGGGTCTTCCTTGGATTCTTGGTGACAAGGATTGATTTGTGGTGTTTGTATAGCCTGAAAACCTTTAGGAACTCTCATACCATGTGACATTCAAACATTTTTTGGATGGTGATGGAATGTGGCACTCTAAGATTCATAAACCAAAATTTGGTTGGTGACAAGCTTGTTTAATCAAAAGGAACGGGAGAAACAATAAACAGTAAAATAGATGTCAGTTCCATCATTTGAAGGCGTTGCATGGTTTCAAGGGTTGCAGCGTGATTCTATTTTTTGCTGGCATATCGGTGCAAAAGGGATAGATTAACCCATTCAATTGCACATTTTTAGGGTTCGAATGAAATCACATTATCCTTGCCCCAAAGAGCTTCGCACATAAAAACAATAATGTCAACCCCGGACAAATAGACCATGGTTTGTTAATTAGGGGATACTCTTTTAATAGTCATAACCTGATATATACTTAACTGGTACCACCCAATCAAACAACCTATGGGTTTTGTAAATCCAGGGTTGACATTAGTGGTTCACTTTATGTTGGGTATCGGAATCCTGGGTGATTTCCATGACCTTCTTTGCAATCCACCAGACCATGGTCTTTACGTGCTGTGCCTTGAAACGTGATGATAGCTCGCAATAATCATCCCGACCGAAACTTCCAGTGTTTGAAACAGACAGCAGCCGCCGGGGAAGATAAAGCCTTACTATGCCAGTGGGCCAATGTAGAACAAGATTTCAAAGGTACCCCCAATTAAACCATGGCACCCTTAAAACAGACAGGATGTGAACATTTGATAAGACACCATTCCCAGTGATTTTCATTTGGGGTGGCCACCAAACTAAAACTTGGAGTATACCAAGAAAGCAATTTGCTCAGTAACTTGTGATCTTTGCAATCCTGTTTCATCTCCATGCTGGCCCTTTGCAAGAATTTGTCATCGCTCTCACCCTCCTCATAATGATACCCCAGAACTTTCAACAGCTTCAAAGCTGATGGTACATGGTTCCTCGCTACACCCAGAAAAATCAAGTGCATCACGTCATAGGAGATGTGCTCAAATTGGAACCCCTCCACCTGAGCCCAGGGTGTAACTCGTTTGGCACTCCTCAAGTAAGCCGAATGGTCCCTGCAAGTGGACGTGTATGGGGCATCATTGGAGAAGTTCTTGTAAGTCATAGGGTGTGCAGCCGAAGTTGTTGGCTGAATAGCTTTGCAACGGTCACACATTTTTTTGCACTGGTAGTTTTCCGCCAGGAGGTGGCATTGGTATCTAGCTTTGAGGTCCGCTTTGAAACCAAACCAGCATAGCCTCAATCAATCTCAACATATCTCAACCCAAACCCTTCTCACATCTTCTGAGGTAAGTTTAGGACATGAGCCCCTTCGGTGGAAATGTGGAAAAAACACTTTGCCAAAGTAAGCGAGAAACTTGTAGTTTCCAGCTATTGTTTTCCCTTTCAACTTGTCCCTGTACGTATTCTTCTCAAATTGTTCCCCATAGAAACCCACATCAGGATACCGGCCCAATGAAGCGTGGCGCAGGGACCACGCAACGAGTTTAGCGATAGTCTTGTTGACACCATCTCGAACCTGAGACGTGTGTAAGCTGGAGGCTATAGGCCGCCCACTTGTGTAAGAGGTGCCATCTGTACACCAATATCTTGATAATGTCAACCCCGGATTAATAAACCATGGTTTATTAATTAGAAAGGTACTCCCCAAATAGTCATAATCTGATACTTAAATGGTATTTACCCACTGAAACAACCTAGGAGTTTATTAATCCAGGGTTGACATAGTTGACAAAACAGGGCAGGGGCAAGTTTGTCGGAGAATCAGACTTAAGTTGGGAAATACAGCTGACCCATATCAACACCCCACTGCAAAACACAATTTTTTTGGGCACGCAAAAAATGCCAAGTTTACATTTGAGAGTCTGCATCACTCTTCATTTGGCGCTCTGCTGTGATTGATATAGGGTAGCGGCTTACTAGACAGTCTTGGTTTCCACCAGCCCCAAATACTGAACTCCAGTTCATGATGAAAAATTCATCATCGCGATACATTTCAGCACCATCACCATGGACACAACATGGTATGAGGCACTTCAACTCTTCATCAGAACAGGAATGGAGTACAGGATGGTGCTTGTACTCCGACAATGTTTTCGTATGGTTCCAAAAGCGCAAGATGGAGGCCCCATCATTGTGTCCGCACATCATACCATGGAACTGTCAGGGTTAAGTGTTTAAATTCAACAAACTTGAAGCAACATATAATATATCGCTCTTTGGTTGAAACATGAAAGTTTTTGCCCCACCTGCCCTTTATCCCTGTCATACAAAGCTCCAAGGATCTCATGTGGCAAGAGCACACTCGCTGTGCACTCCAAAGGATCTTCGTTGGAATCTACCTGAATGGCACCGCGACGCAAAGAAGAAGCAGCTGGGACGCAAGAAGTGCAGGCAAATCCAAAATCTCAGTGGCCCCAAAAGAGTACCAATAGAATCGAGATGCGTGAAGGGTGAGTTTGATTTGATATGGCTCAACATGAAACTTGTAGGCACCTTTAGTCCAAGTCCAGAAATCACGTTCTGTGTTGCTCTCATGTTTGCCGTCGGCCCCACAACTGGCCAAATCCCGGATTCCAACTGATGATGTGCCGAAGTCAGACTGTATGGTTCTAGCAAGTTCAGCAGCTGTGCTAATGTGGGTATCCCCTCGACCAACCAACTCCATCAGCTTGTCCACTGTTGCTTCTCCCGGGGCCGGTCCGAACCTTTTCCTTTTCCGGCTTCGGCCATGGCCTGGCTGGATGATAGTTTCTAACCAGGATTTTCTTCTGGCTAAAATGGTGGCTGATTACTTGACAGGTTTGTTTGGGTTCCGACATCCAAGAGTTTCAAGAAGAAAACCAAACATGTAAATATAATGCAAGTAAATCAAACACTTCATGTGTAATCTTCCCAAAGGGGAACTCTTTGATGGACTGGGGAATGTCAGAGAACAGGATTACCTAGCATTGTGGTTGAAGATGCCGTTCATGCGATTGGTTTCATCCGGAACAGGTGATGTATGATAGTGGCAACCCTGGATGAATATACCCCGCTGCGTACTCTATACAGGAGGGTCCTGGAAACAAAATGGAATCACCCGCGTGAATTCACCAGGGGTTGGATAATCTTAGATAATGGATAATCAGAATCATGACAATGTCATTGGCTCCCACCAAACCACCCCTTTGTAACACTGGAGCTAACCAGTTTGTCTAGCCTGGGCCATATTCCATTTGTATTTCAATGAGCTAGAGGTTACTATTTTCAATCATAGCTGTAACATACATCGGTTTGAAAAAACAAGTTGGTTTCCATTTGATCCCGCCTCTTTGATTGAGCCCTTCCCAGACACCAGTTTTCACATTTTGATGCCACCAATCTCACGATTGAACGGTCCATGTTGACCCCTAAGCAAGCTGGTTGTGAGCCTGCATGGCCAACACCCCAAGATATTCAAAATCATCTCTTCTTCAAGAGACTTCTAAGATGACTTCTTTGTTGACTTTCCTTTGGCCTTTGCCTTGCTCTTCCCGGGCTTCTTCATCATGGCACTGGCAGATGCCTCAGGTGATGCTGATGAGAATCACACACGATGACTTATCAGCTACAAGGACTGGGTTAGCTTGGTGCAACTTTGTATTGGAAAAACCATGCGTAACCTTTTTGAACAAACCCTGCCTCAGCCTTTGAGAACCACGCCATCTTGACACTGATCTTCTGAATCAACTTTTTGACAGCTGCTTCATCAGGATTTTTGGAATCAAGGGTTCTTTTGAGATCTGAGTAGAAGGTCTCCATGGAAGCCCCATGCTTCATGAGATGCCCCGAAAGCTCGGATGCAAATTCCAAGCCCTGCAGCTGGATGCTTTTTGCACGTGCCTTCGTGGCCTCATCCAGGACCTGCGGCACCAATGCATTGGCTTCCCTCAGCAGAGCGAAGAGTTTGCAGAGGAAATGGCGATACTTGGAGGATATGATATGGGGACACTTGGCGTCTTTTAATACTTGGTTGTGAAGTTAAAAAAACCCTATATATAGCCTTAAAGTGCTTCGCGCCATTCAAATGTTCCAACATCAGATATGATGTAAACTTATATAAACAGCACGTACGTCTCACTAAACACAATTAACAACTTTATTTTCGAGTAACATTGTGAAGTTAAAATGTTTGTTAACATTGTTGAAAGCGTGTTTCCTGGCTTTGGCATGGGACATCATGGGACCACAAGCCCAGTTCAAGAGTTCAAGAGAGGTAGAATGTTCGAGGTTTTGAAAAATGTTGATCAGTGCATGAGCATGACAGTGCCAAATCAGACTTTGTGAGATCCTTTGAACCCAACAATCCCAAGCAATGACCAAAAAATATCAGCAGTGTGAAGTAAGTCACTTGCTGTTGGACGAGATTATCGAAATGATTCGAACTGTGAAAATGTAAATTTGCATGGAAACCTGGGCAACACTGTTCAATCTGTTTCTGAGTGAAAGACTCTAGCAGTGTCTTCGGCGTCACTTCCACGGTTTCTGCTGCTTTCTTCGGCTTCTTTGGCTTCACGATGTTTTTGTTCTCGTCATCCAAGGCACCCATGAGCGCCTTGACACCAGCCTCCGAAGCTGCTTTGATTGCTGGCATGGCACCGCATGGAAGAGGACCGTCTTCAGCAGTCAGGGCTGACTGCAGCTCAGCGTTTACCTTTTTCCTGGCAGATAGGTTGGCTTTTTCTCCTGTGATGTCATCCTGGCGAACCACCCTTCCCTTGGGCATGTAGATCCAGAGCTCCTGATTGCATGAGTCAGAAACAAATTGGGAGACTTAACTTGAAACACGGCAATTGAATATGTGGAGTCATCTTTGAACTCAGCAAGATTGGTGTGAAAAAAATGGGTTGAAACATCTATGTCCTACTCTTCATTAGCAGCAACTGGGGAAAGAACCAGGAGAGGCAGCTAGGAATTCAGTATTGGCATTAGCAAACGTGTCTTCAAAAGTAGATTTGGCTGGGTCTTTCAAAACCAAAGGAGTTCTGGGCAGCGAAAGTTTGAAACGAAATCTTAGTATTGAAGAAGGTTGCAGCATGTTTCTAGGTCACCCCAACCCTGACAGGAGACATGCCAGACACTAAATATATGATAGATGCCCATGTGAAACAAGCATACCATATTGCCATATTGGTGGTAACTTTTGAATGTATTAGAAGGCCAGCCACCTTCCCCACACCTGTCCTTAGGATCTTCTGGAAAGTCCTCGTCCGGGTAGGTCAAGCCTTGCTCTTGTCTCTTCTTCACTATCTTGTCCAGCTTCTCAGAGTCCATGGTCTTCTCAAGTTCTTTGTACTGGACTGCTGTCCACTCTTTCCTCGACAGGTTTCGCTGCTCCTGCCACCTCTGAACCTCAAAGCTAACCCGGTCCCAGTCCTCTTTGTTGTCAAGCCACAAAGCAAAGATGTCTTGTTTCTTTTTCTTCAGGAATGGGGCTAATGCCCCTGGCAAACCACCAGCTTTGATCTGGCGGTCAAACTTGTCCCACTCTTTCTTGCAGGTGGAACCTTGGCTGCCCGACAAGAACACCAGCATATGTACAATGGAGCGATGGTTAGTTTGAAGATGGGATTGCTCTATTAATAGCTGAAAAGCAGAGTTGGAACACCTCACATCTTTTTGACAAAGCTCACATGGAATGTGGAAGAACCAAAGAAGAGCAATCTCAAAACGAGCAAGTGCTGGAAACAAAGTCAATAGAAATGCTGACAAGCAAACCTATTGTAAATTCGACCCAAGTCCAGTGCAACCCAGAAACTGTTTCGCACCTTCTCCGTGTTGCTCTCTCCTGTTTTGGCCACTGCTGCCACCAAGGCTGTGCTCTGATCCTGGGTCTCCTTGTCCTCTTGGTCCGCCTTCTTCGTCGAACTTTCCTCGGTCACTTTGTCCTGGTCGATCACCTCCGGAGCTTCGGTCTCCTCAGCTTCGGAAGGGCTGCTGTCTTCACTGTCGGTTTCTTCACCACCATCATGTTCATTGCCTCTTTCTGCTTCATCTTCATCAGCATCCCCTTTTCCATCTTCTTCATCATCATCATCATCCTCGGGGTCGCTGGCTGCTTCATCTTCTGTTTCTTCTTCTGCTCCTTCGTTTTCTTCCTCCTGCGACTCGTTGTCGTCCTCACCTTCTTCGTCACCCTCTTCTTCCGAAGAAACACCTAGTGTTGCGAGAATTTCGTCAGTATCTGCCGATCCCGGACTGAGAGCTTCCAACTCCTCAGCCACCTGAACTTGTTCTTCGTTGTTTGGTTCCTGCTGCGACTTCTTCAAAGCATCTGCCTCTGCTGTCTCTGAACCTTTCGCCTTCGACTTCAAGTCCTCAAGTAGGTCCAGCATACCTGCCGCATCCATCTCTGCGTGCAACTCTGCATCAGAAACCGCCTCCTCTAACTTCTCGTACAGCCTCTCATGCATTGCTGCTGCTGACCTTTCCTTCTTGCCTGCGTAGTGGTCAGTACTGGCATCTGTGGCTTGGCTGCCGGCAGGAGACTTCATTCGAAGTCTTTTTGCCGGGGGCGTCACAGGTGGTGGAGTGCTTTCCTTGGAAAGCGCCTTCTGCAGCAGTGCGGCCTTTGGACTTGGTGTGACCTCCTCCTTTTCCTTCTTACTATCCTTCTCTTTGCTGCCCTTCTTCTCTTTCTTCAAGATCTTGTTGTCCTTTCTTACCTTCTTCTCTTTCTTCTCTTTCTTCTCTTTCTTCTCTTTCTTCTCTTTCTTCTCTTTCTTGGTGGCCTGGCTCCCTTTGTTCTCCTTGGGCTTTTCAATCTTTTGAGACTTGTCCTTGTCCTTCTTCGAAGACGAGGATGTCGTAGAGGAAGAATGCCTCGCTTTGCTGTTGGCTGCAGTGGCTCGCTTCAACACCTCGGCTCTGAGTTCCTTGGAAGTCTTGGTGGCTTTTTTCTTTTGATCCGCCTTCTCTGCCTTCATCAAACTCTTGGCAGTGTCTTTGCTCTGCTTGGAACTTGACTTTGGCTTGTCACCTGAGCCTGACTTCCTCAAAGCAGACTTGCGGACTTTCTCTGGTTTGGTTCCTGCATCCCTTCCCATGGTAGCTGCACCCCAGAAAACTGCAGCAAAGGTGAAAGGTCTAAGCAAAAACCTCAGGAAAACTAAGATTTGCGCCCAAATTTGAGCTGCGCTGCACTTCAGAAATATGAAGATGGATGTTTCAAACATGGTTCTACAAATCGCACGGATTCTCGACAAATCGCACGGTATTCTCTCCAAATCGCACTAGCCAACTGGAAGTGTTTCATACTTTTTTTTGAGATAGTGTGGGCTTGTTTGGGTAGGACGCTTGGTTTTAGACATTTCTTGGTGTCCCTTTGTCCCACACTCCAAATAGTCCCACCTGTCACATCATCAATCACCCCAGCGATTCCCAGTGGCTGGCCTGCGCAGCTTTGGGGCAAGCATCTTTTGAGCACCAATCGTGGCATAGTCAAAATTTTGGCCCATGAGCTATGTGGTCTAAATTTACCTATCGAATTTCCTGTCCTGGGCCAAAATCAGTTCATCATGTGAATGGAATGAAGGTAGCCAGTGTGACTCTTTTGGATGGGTAGCGCAAGTTCAAAACTTTATGGTGCATGTTTGGGCCAAGGTGGGTCTTCAAAATAACATGTTGTTTGGATGAAAATAATCTTCGAACTTCCAACCCTCTGTTTGAATTACCTGATAAGGGCTCTCAAATTGAATTTGTTTGGATGCAAATAGTCTTCCAACCCTGTCTGAACAGGAATTTGTAAGTCCTGATAAATCCTGATGGTATATGGGTCAAACGGGCCATAACCTGTGCAGGCAAGACAGCTTTCCTTCTCATGTGCAGCTGCCGTTCCCCCATGGCAAACTAAAGTTCGTGACACAAAAAGCCTCGTAGGTATTCCACGGGCGCTCAAATGATAAATTTGTAGGCATACCCTACTGTTGCTTTGACAGGTATGTCAGGATAGGTCGAAGATCACCATGATCAACCCAGAACTTGTGGACTTTCGCCCTAGTATCCAAAGAGCCCGCTTTATCCTGCAGTGTTCCACGCAGGAATCGGCGGGCTTCGGACTTGTGCTTCCTGAAGTGCTTGGTCCTGACCTTTGCAAATGCTCGGCCGAACCTGGGCTTGTCAATGGGTAGGCGCTGCAACTTGCACGGGCTTGAATTCACAGTGTTTCGGGCACCCAAAATGGATATATGGTGCACTAGGTGTAAATCAAGCTGTTGTAAGCTTAGCTACTTTTTAGATCCAACAGAACAAAACTCCGAGATTGAATCAGGAATCCCTCCACAATTGGGAGCAATGCTAGCTTTCAACTTGTGACCATGATTTTTCAGTGTGACAGCTTTGGTTTCACAACTAAACTCAAACATGTTTGGTTGACCTGCGAAGGATCCAAATGGATATAACGTATGATATATAGTCCCGGCATTGGCTTCACCATTTGAATTTGGATTCAAATACATCAAAATACTGTTTGGCCAGAACACATCTTCGGGTAAGCTTGGGATGCCTTCATATCTCGGCCACCTTTAATGCGGTCGACCCCCTTGGAATCCTTGTAGTGGATCACCATCTCTGAAGTCTTTGCCGGCACTAGCGATCGGTTGGCAAAGTTGTTCACATCGTCCGCTTCAGGTTTGCCTAGAGGACCCATATATATAATATATATATATGTTGTGTACGTAGGAACGGAGATAAATGAACATTAGTAAACATCCGCAAAATGGAATGCCCATTGTACCTTGGTGAAACTTTGGACCTTTGACTGTGATGCTTGGGAGGCAAGAGAAAGTTAGAGACTCAACACATTGTCCCATGTTGTGAAATCGCAGGGCCCAAACCTTGTCGGTATCCTGAAAAGAGGGTTAGCAAACAACCCTAAATGGCACATATATATGTTACATATTGTTATATCAAAACACTTGTTTTATGGTCAATTGAATTTGAGAACTCTTCCGTTAACCTGGGAGAGTGGAAAATGGACTTGGCCATGTACACACTGAATCTAAACTGCGCTGAGAGAACATGGGGATAGTCAAACCACCGAGATACTTGAATACACCCACAAAGGTTTCTGCGTATCTGCCCCAAACCAGCAAAGAGATGTAGTGGTCTTGGTGACCTTGACGCAAAGATTTTGGAGAATTTTGAGCATAGCCTGGAACAAAACGTGTCCTTCAAGTAAAGATCCTTTTGGTTGCTCGACGCGGAACCAAATTGCTTTGCTTGCTGCTAGTAGCAGCAAAACAACGACCCGGCCCACCATGATATTTCCCAATCGGGTGCTGTGCTTGTTGGAACCCATTGGATTCATGCTTGATCGCTTTGTGCTGCCACGACTCCTTGGCTGGCCAGCCGCTGCAAGGATCGACAGACATAATTTGCCTAACATCGCTACTGTGGGAATCTGAGCGTCCCATATCCAACAAACAGGTCCATATATAGGTCCATATATATATATAGATTTTTATTAGATAGATAGATAGATAGATAGCTAGATAGATAGATAGATAGAAAGATAGATAGATAGATAGAAAGATAGATAGATAGATCGATAGAGAGATAGAGAGATAGAGAGATAGAGAGATAGAGAGATAGACAGATAGACAGATAGACAGACAGACAGACAGACAGAGAGATAGATAGATAGGTAGATAGATAGATAGACAGACAGACAGACAGATAGATAGATAGATATCTTATATATATATATATATCTATCCCTCTCTCTCTATCTATCTATCTATCTAATCTAAGCTAAGCTAACCTAATCTAATCTAATCTACAAAGATATGTATATACACATATATTTATATATCTGCTATTTACGTAATTTTCTCTTTCTCTCTCTGTACATGTCATCGGGTATCCAATGTTGTCAGGTTGTCCTTTCCGGAGTAGCAAAACTACAGATGAAAATTCAAAAACGAAGGTACTCAAAAAGTCGACATTTTGAGGACATTCAATTTTGGTTCTGACATGAAGTTGTCATCTAGAATGAGATGAAATTTCAAAAAAAAATGTACTCAAGTTCTGACATGTTCTGACATAAGGTTGTCATCTGAGGAACCCCGACTCCGCCGCCTGTGGAAAACTTGAAGTTTCGTTGCTATGCCGCTATGCTGTACTTTTGTAGCTAACAAATAACTCTTCCAAAATTGTAATTTTGGTGTTGGTTTGGCATTGCCAAAAAACAAAAAACAACCCTTTCCTTCGCGGAGGCTTTCTTTGGGGGTTTAAACATCTCAGATTTTGGTTGCTGGGGTGATTGTCCATATGCAGGATGACAAAATTTGATTCAGGAAAAGATCGTATACCGAGCTTCACAAAGACCCAACTGGAACATACCGGAGCAGCCCACATGGCTGCTCCGGGCTTTAAGTTGAGGACTTGGTACATCATGTTGCAAAATCCCGTGTCTGACAAGATGTCTTGGTCAGGGCCAAACGCAATATCCATTGCAATGCCGCTTCGGGACTCCTTCCAGAAACACGTACCCCGAGAGAGGTTCAAAGCCTTTCATATTTATTTCTTGAAGTGGGTTTCTAAAAGGTTTTGGGATCGGGCCCACAAAAGTTTGAACGGAGAAATTTCAAAGAAGGACCCATAAAGAACATGTCTTGGCAGGCAATAAGGTAGATGGCAATTTGCCACTTTGCTTTGCCCCGGAAAACGGACCCCACCAAGTCCCCCGAAAAATAGCTTTTTCCTGAGTTTTCCAAAGGAAATTTGATACTTGGTGGGGTCCGTTTTCCGGGGCGAACCCAAGTGGAAAATTGGCAAAGGTAGAGGGTCATCATTGAATAACAGCATCTCAATATAACCACCATCCCAATGCAAAACAAATTGTTTGACATAGCCAATGCCGAAAATCATAACACACCTGTGCTGTTACTTCCAAACCCTTTTTCCCGGTGTAAATGCATGTTGCCATCACTCCTCCCACTCTCCCTTGGTAATCGAGCAGACACCGGCAAACAGCTCAACGTGATCCGTCGGCTCGTTCCAACTCAAGTTTGGGCAAGAGAAAACAAGGTTGGCTAGCATCATGACCACCTTTCAGGGGAACAGGGGAAGTAGGACGGACCTGGAAGTTCGACCATCTAACCCTCTTTTGAACATAGCATGAAGCAAGTGGTTAGCTATACCCCCTTTACCAAGAAGTAAAATAAGAATGAACAGGACAGGGCTTGGTTGTATATGTTCTCATATTGGTAAAGGGACTAACATGGACTAACTAGGAGAAAACTGCTTATTGGTTTGCCCGTATACCAATGTTGTTTGAACCTGTGGAACCAAGGATTTTGACCTACGCACCAGCGGAGCTTTCATCGCACGCAGCCCGGCAGCGACCATTACCCGCTGCTTTTGCTTCCATGAAGTAGGCATCACCTTGGGCTCATCCTTTTCAGCACGGTATGGCATTTGAGCACTGGCCTGCTTTACCTTCCTGGGAATGCCTTTCACCATGACTATAGGCTTTACACAAGTTCCAAGAAAGATCGGGACCCCAAAATGCTCCATTTGAGCCAGAAAAAGGATGAGGCTTGAAGGCTTCTTTGTCGCTATGAACATGTCCAGTCTTTCCGGTTTGGATCTGACGAAGGTATTGCTTGGCGATATCTACCCAGCTTGTAAACCCAAGTTTCTTATGTGTTCAGTTCAACTCAGCAATATCATTTTGAAGTTGAATGGGACATATTGAGTTTCGACACTGTAGTATTTATTACTGTTTGGTTTTGATATCCAATTTGCAGGTCTGAAATCCAAATCCCCGTTCCAATGGCCTGCGCTGGCAACTTAAGGTAAAGACAAAGGCTGCTGCGACACCTGCATGGATGGGCTGCCGGACCGCGGAGCTGTACCATGATGTGTCTTTGGCAAGGGCAACATCGAGGTGGCTGAGATTGCAAATCATAAGTGTGTTTCAATTTGTGGGTGTGGGGACTGTCGAAAATGAAATTCGGCCGCTGGAACATGCTTTTGGGGTGAAAAGATTACACATCCAAACTATTCAAAATTTTAGTCCATCCCATTCTGGGGTGGCAATCGGTTGCAATCCCGCCTTAAGAAAGCAAACAAAGCTGCGTAGCTGGCTGCCAGATGTTTCCTGGAAACTTGAACTACAGGATGGAATTTGCATACAAAAACCAAAGATTCTTCTAATTTTCCTGCTGGTTTGGCACCCCAAAATCTGACCCCCACAACTCTACCCTCAGTAACCTTTTTCCTACAGGTTTGCTACATGTTTAGTTGGTTGTGGGGGTCAGATTTTGGGGTGC
>Ga0126342_10011666_pt1 | contig 15688 bp, 14 predicted proteins | sample Cyp1metagenome_FD_92528 | JGI IMG/M metagenome (GOLD analysis project Ga0126342, IMG submission 92528) | Coral microbial communities from Lord Howe Island, Old Settlement Bay, Australia - Cyphastrea 1 metagenome | ecosystem: Host-associated > Invertebrates > Cnidaria > Coral ...
ATAATAACCCTATTTTATATATACACTATATATTTATATACTTTTTATATTTTCACAATATTCACATACACACTATATATATATATACATACTATATATATTTTTATATAAACGCTATTTATATATACACTATGTATATATATGTATTTATGTACAATACATGTTTATATATACATTTCATTTATTTACATACACTATATATGTACATATATATTAATATAATATGATTTAATTTAATTTAATATGATTTAATTTAATTTAATATAATATGATTTAATTTAATATGTTTTTATTTAATTTAATATAATATGATTTAATTTAATTTAATATAATATGATTTAATTTTATTTAATATAATATGATTTAATTTAATATAATTTAATTTAATATGATTATAAATAATATTATTTAATCTAAAATTATATTATGTATATATTCATTTTAGTTCCCCAAGAATCCGGGCCAGTTCCCCAAGAATCCGGGCCATGTTCCGACCCCCAAAGGGGTCCTTGGACACGAAGGATTGAAAGGGCCTTTCGGGATTCATGAGTCCATCTCTTGAAACTGCTGATGAATCCAGGTCCTAAGCCATTCCCTTTGGACTTCACAGGTGTCTTAGACTTCAACTTGGCAAATGATTCTGATATAAAAAAAGTTAACATCAATGAAGGCGAGCTCTAATATAACTATCATAATCTATTATACATGTTTATTATTCAGAAGAATAAGACAGATAACCAAAGAAACATCAAGAGACAGCTTTTTCATAACTGGTTTTATCATAAAAGATAATCATAAAGACAACTAACTAACAATAACGACGATAAAATAACTGGTTATCTGCCTGGTGATGGGAAAACGGTCCTTGAGGTCATCCAGGTGGAGTTCGAAGGAGCCAAGGACATGGAAGCCCTGGAGAAAGCCTTTGAGTCGCTTGGTTTTTGAAAAAACACCTTTGGGAACCATTGAACATCATCTTACTTGTGCCTAGCAGGCAATGAGGGAATGATCCACAATAACTATCAATACTCATCCCAGCAACCCCCAGCAACCCATCCATTCCCTACGTTTAGCACCAGTAAGTCATTGAAGATACATGAACACACGATCCAAAAATCTAGATTCATATAGATTTATCTAGTTTTTTATGATGGGTATTTGACCATCATTTCTCGTGCTTATCAACTAGTTGTAACTATGAAAAAAATATGAATATATATAAATATAGTTGATAGATATAGTTGATAATAAATGATTCAAATGATGGTTGACGCGGATTTAATCGAAATGTGGCTGACTCTAATTGAAAGTCTGAAAGCACATTTTTGATGGGCTTTCGTGCTAGCTCAAATCATGTTACTGGACCGTCTCAAATTACTTGAGCCCCTAACATGTCGCGGAGGTGGTGGCAAAATGTGCTACAATATCTGAAAGTAGTGATGTGCGCGCTTGTTGAAAGGGCACCGTGCTAGCTAAATCCCCTATGCCGGCTGGAAAAAATATCTTTTTGAGCTAGATGGGCTCGCTTGAGCTGATGGGGGAATGGAAAGATAGAAAGTTGATATCATACACCAGTAAAACCCCAGTTACACATAGCTACACCTCAGTTATCATGGAAGTCGAACGATGCTGAGAAGTCCAGTCTTGGCATACCCTATGCTTCTGAAATCAATTTGAATGCGAAGACGGATGGATGTCGAACCCTCATCAACCAACACCCTGCACGAAGTTGGTTGAAATCCTTGACGGAGATGTGACAACAAGCGACATCAAATTGACTTGCTTGGGTGGTGCCGAAGTGGAGCACTTTGACCACCTGTGGGGTTACTTCTCTCACAATTACATCCTAGGTCGCCTTTTCGGTTTCCGGCCGTGTCATGCCGAGGCCCAATCGAACCGATGATCGAAAGGAGTGGATCAAGGACTATGATCCCACCGAGGACTGTGGGCCGAAGGCATCATTTTCATCCGCTGAAAGGTTGCCCATAGTGTTTCCAAAGAATGTTGGATCATCATATATGGGTAATATCATAGTACTCCATGTATATCCTAAGGTTCTCGTACCCAATATGTAATATGATGTAGTCGCAAATTGTAGTGTGGATCAACAATGTTGGGTTAACTGAGGCTTATCTGGGTCGCTACTTAAGTACTGATTTATCTCGGCTTCCTGTTTGCGTCGCCGTCACTAGCCAGCTCTGTAGGAGTTGGACTACTCCCAAGATGCCACAAACTTTGAGGACTTCTTTGATAAGTCGTCACTGGGTGAACGTAATTTCTGTCGCCACGTCAGTGGGGGAAGTTAGACAGAATGAAATTGAGACACAATTCGCGCACGCCAGGACTTGTAAATGTACTATATAAATCATCTAACTGGTTGGTGGTTTGGAACATTTGGATTATTTTTCCATATATTGGGAAGAATAATCCCAACTGACTTTCATATTTTTCAAAGGTGTAGGTATACCGCCAACCAGATAACATCATCTAAGATCTGATGTGATAAACCGCCGTCATCCCAGAGGTTTCTGAAGTCGGCGATACTCAACTGGGGTCCCAAATGACACCATTGCTTTGATCCTGGTCGTTAACACATGTTTCCATTCATATGAACCAAATGGATCTAAGTGGACGCTCATGTTTCAAGTATGTGTACTATATATATATACATAAAAAGAGGATAACAGCAACCAGTCACATGTCATCTCTGCGATGGTCCACGGTCATATCCCCATGTTTGTAGCTCCAAAGGTCGTGTTGGTAGGTCGAACAAGCCAAGAGTAAACGTGTTTCTTTTGTATCACTATCAGTTGTGTCTTTGTAATATATATATATATATATAGTATGTAGATTGTAAATTTATATATATATATATGTATGTATTTCTTTTGTATACATATATGATATATACATATATGTATGTGTATGTACATATATGATATATACATATATGTATGTGTATGTATGTATGTATGTATGTATATATATATACACACACCGTGTACTTGCAGACAGGTCCTGAACATAGGAAGTCAACCCCCTAAATCAGACTCCAGTCAGCCATGGAAATTCGATCAAACATATCCCCTTAGCCCGAAATTATGTCCCTGAAAACAGCCATAAATTTGGGATTGTATGAGATTATAACTCCTGTGAAAGACCAGAATGGTTTCCATGTCGGTGGACTGCATATTGATGGAAGCGCTTGAAAACTGTTTCGCAGACACAAAATGTGCGCTGGTCATGTTGGCCATGTGTGATCAGGCATCCAAGAGCAACCTGGAGTGGAATAGTGGGAATATGTGTTTCAATGGCACCACGAAGAGATGGCATTTCATCCATTTGGAGACTTTCACTGCAAGGTCGATGCTATTCGAGCAGGCTGCTCACAGAGCGTCAAAGCGGCAATTGCAGGACATCAAGACGATGTTGCAAGGACATCATCGCCCAGCATACACGGAGTGGACATCGATGTTGGAAGTACAGATGCAGCACAAACACCACTCGGGCATCGAGCTGCCAGCAGTTGCAAGAGCACTCGGAGTGGACTTGACGCCAATCCAGGCAAGGTCCTTTCTCTCTCACACACACAACTTTGCCATGCGCCCGTGCCACACACACACAACTTTGTCTCACACAACTTTCACACACGTCACGACTCTTTCACATACAACTCTTGAAAACCATCGATCCTCCACCGTTTCCTTTGTCTTTCCTGCCTTCTCCGTACCGCTTCAACCAGTGTTTGTGATTATTGGAAAAAGCTGACTTGTGGGTTATCTGGTCCTTGATTCTGTACAGTGATGGCCCGAAATACCAGTTATAAATTAGCTTATAGTGATATTTCTAACCAACTAGTTATAGGAGTTATAACTCCATGGTTATCAACCAGTTACCAACCATGATTATTGTTAACAATAGTCACTATATTATATAATATGTTAATATCATGTATTAACAAGGGCCATAACTCTAAGCTTTTGATATCCCGAGGTTCCTCCATTTCAGCGCTTATGACAACGTCCGTTCCATTCCAAAGCTGATGGATGGGCGCCTTGGCCATAGTCGTTTGGTGGTTCAACATGGGACTATGCATGACTATTAGCCATTGTAGACATGAATATTTACACCATTTTTCACATTTATTTGACAAGCAAATATATATATATATAGAGAGAGAGAAAGAGAGAGACTATTCAGGTTTCAAAAACGGTTTTGGATTCCTCACACGCCATGGGGAATTTTAAGCGGACCAGGGTCGCCTTTTGGCTAAGGATATCCCACGTTTGGGATGATCCTAATATGATGTGCAAAACATTTCAAGGAAAAACATGAACAAAAACACTCACTGCTGAGTAGAGTGATGGTTGGACTCTGCAGTTTTGCGTTTCGACTCATGCCCCATGCATAAAAATGACGTCTCTGCTGAGAAGCTGCATCTGGCCGTGGGCCTTGATGGGGGTAGCACCAACTCACCGATCCATGACTGCTTTCATTTATAACTGCGGGGGGTCCCCTTTCTGTCTAGTTGGTTTTTAAAACTTATCCAACTAGATGGATATATCTACCCATATCTACCAACATCTACCAATATCTACCATATACCGATATACCCAACTTATCAAAGATAAACCAACTATAGAATCACTGTTGCTATAAGATAACAATACTCTATCGGGAACATCCACCGTTTCTTAGCGAAACTGCTGGCGCCACCACTGCTGCGCCCACAGGCTGAAGCCTTCGCAGCGCAAAGTGCTGTACTGGGCCATACGACAACTCAAAACCGAGTCGGCTTCGCCCAGTTCTGCGGTTGCTGGATTGGTGCTTTCAGCCAAAAATATGGGGGAGATCAAACGAACATCACCCAACAATCATATACAATGTGGATATATTGGGATGATAACCCTAACTGCGTTCTTTTTGCAATGGGGAAACGCCAACAACCGGCATCAAGCCAAATGTTTGCACCAAGTGTTTGCAAAAGGTTTTTTTTCCAGAGAAAGGGGGCTTCAAACACCAACCATTAAAGACGTGACCCAATACAGATCGAGGTTTAGTTAACAAGAATACTAGTAATTACTGATTCAAGCACCAAAATGGACATGTTCAGGCATGCATATTTCAATCACCCTGTAAAACCATGGAAGGGATACTAATTTGTGATGGTTGTGTTTATGTACTACAAGACTACAAGTACGTTGAGCAAATTTGAAAACTTCCCTTATATCTTTATATAGTGGTTTCCTAAGTCATAGGGGTACCCCCAGTTATCATCCATGTCTAGATGGGATTTTCCATGAAAGAACCAATCCATTTCTGGAAACCCCTATATCTTGAAATTCGTTGAATGGCCACCAGCCACCTGGACTTGAGGAATTGAATCAACCCCAAAGGTGACACATTTCCAATGATAGCAGGGTTAAAACGCCCCTATTAAACCTTATTACTACCTCAATGATACAATCTGGGCCCCCTTATATAGCTAAGTTGGTTTATAACTCACATAAATCTGGTTTATGAATGTTTATGATACATAAAACTGTAGTTAATAAGGCTTATAAACCAACTTATAACTGGTGGGCCCCAAATTGTAATTACTTATTAGCATTTATTAGCTATTGTTGGTGGTCAAATACGAACAACATATAAATCTAGACATGTTTGGTGGGATTACCTTTTGATATTTTGGGGGTTGAATCCCCATGTATCCAACTTTTTACGGATGATTTGCCCATGTACTCGTAGCATTTGTACCATTTGGACACGGACAAGAACCATGAATCTCCATAAATATCGGTTTAGGTCAAAGTTAGGTACCTCCAAAAATAGGATGATCATATCCAACATAGGCCCACAAGTGTCCCAAGAAAAAATTGTCCCATACACGTATGGATTATTTTCGGAACCCATTATTCCCTTATTCCCATATGATTGGGGGAATACACATTGATTGACAACCTGTTTTAGGGTACCTACAAGTTGGGGCCCAGTTATTTGTTGGTTTTTAAACCTCATTAACTACAGATAGCTACAGATATAGGTATCATAAACCATATTTATGTGAGTTATAAGCCAACTTAGCTATATAGGGGGCCCCACATTTTTGGGTCATAATTCCACTGCCCCCCAGGGTCCCTTTGACTCGTCTCGACTTAGGAAGAAGGTCTCCCAAATCACCGGCCTGGCTTGGCACCAAGAACTGGCAGTTTTAAGCAGCAACAATGGTGAAACATGGTGATTTAAGCAGAAAAAAGGGTATAAAACCAATGGAGTTGGGTGATGCATCTGAGGATATCTGAGGCCATGAGGCCACGGTCAGGTGTAGCTGGTGTAGCAAAAGGTCAGGTCCAGAGGATTTGTGATTCGGTAGCCACAGATGTTGGCATTTGTTTTGTGGTTTTGCCATCCCAATCTTGGACCAAACCTAAACCTTGGATTGTTTGTCTTGGAAAAACCATGAATCGGTGTAATTTCTATCAAAACTCGTTGGTTGTTTAAAATATGTTTGATGTTCCATCCTACCTGGAATGATGATCGCCGTTGACTAATATCTTTCAGACTGGTTGAAACCACCAACCAAAAACAATGTTGCTAGTTCATCATGTTTCTTGACAATAGACATGAAAGAGTCACTCTCACTTGTGGTGGTATTAAAAAATGTCTTCACTTTTCTTTCTAGCAGGTACGATGATACAAACTTGCAAAAAATGTTGGATGAGTGGACACCACATTTAGTTTTGAAGACGACCAATTTGGTATCCAATAACATCGTCCAGTAGATGGGGGGTCGCAACCAGTGAAACTTAAATATTGGATTAAGCATATATAAATCTCAAAAATGTTATTGGGGTTACCATTAGGGTGAGCTGACTGAGTTGTGGCGCCCGAGAGCCCATATCAAGTGATGCTGTCACCAGAATTATCATTGGGCATATTATTGTCATGTTCGACCCCACCAACAATGATAATGACAATATTTCTTTAATATTTGGAAAACAATATTGCAATAAGTTTAATATTGTAATGATATTATCATACTATTATCAACATATTTTTAAAAATATTATGATAATATAACCATAATATATTATATCATTTAGTAATGTTTTTCGTATTATAATCAAATGATAATACTCTAATAACCTTTTGATTTTGATAATAGTACGGTAACAAAATTCAAATATGTGGAGGGCGGGCCAGACCACACGGCCCACGAGGTAGTATACACCAGTCCCATCCGTATGTTTAAATGTATGTTCAAAAAAGTTGGATTGCGTTGTTGCGTGTTTTTTTGCGAATTCATTGTCAGGGCTGTGTCAAGTGGTGGCAACTTGCCAATTGCGTGGCAGGCGTGGGACATCGTGAGAGTGTCATTTTGCGTGGCAGGCGTAGTATTTGAGACAATTTCGTGATTTCAATTGCCGCTTTCAGCACTGGCACGGCTGCGCGCGGTGTGATGTTTTCGTCTTTCGTGCCATTTTGCGTCGCAGGCGCAATGCTTGTTTATGCTGCAACTTGCCACTTAAGACGCGACCCTCTCCACTCCACCTTCCACACTTTCCACTATTACATTGAACATTTCACATGCCTCTCCACATTTTGCACTCCACACTTCGCACTCCGCTCTTTACAGTGCACAGTCGACATTCCACATCCGCAATCCACACTCTACAATCTACACTTTACACTCCGCGCTTTATACTCCACATATTAACTCAACGCTCAACGCTCAACACTGTGCACTTCACACTTTACACTTTACACGTTGCACTCCACACTCTACACTTTACACTTTACACTCCACACGTTACACGTTGCACTCCACACTCTACACTTTACACTCTACACTTTACACTCTACACTTTACACTGCACACTTCAGATTTGACACTACAAACCAAACTCTACACTCTCTCCACTTCATTCACACTTCATACTCCACACTCTACACTCCACAATGTACACTTTACACTTTACACTCCGCACTCTACACCCTACATTTGACACTACACACTCTACACCCTCCACTGCACACTTTGCACTTGACACTCCACACTCTACACTTGACACTCCGCACTTTGCACTCCAAACTCTACACTTTACACTCCATACTTTATATACTTTACACTCCACACTTCACACTCCACAATCCCCACTTCACACTCTAGGCACTACATTCCCCACTTTATACTCTACTATCATGACACCCCATTCCATACTCCACAGTCTACACTGGTACGGTCACAGGGGAAGAATATAAGACTCTTCGAATAGTTTGTTTCACAAAAGTTATTTACGAGACTTCATTCGGGTTCGTTGGTTGGTCTTGTTCTTGAGTTCACAAAGGTAACATGTTTATTCGAGAAAGTTTCGCGAAAATTGGATATTATGAATCATTATTGTTATCATAGACTTCAACTTGCAAAGAGCTACCACCCCCTGCCGCCCACCCCCTGCCGCCCGGGGGTCTGGCAGGAGAAGGGTGCAGGAGAATTTGGGTTTAGAGTTTTTTCATGAGAAGGCATAATACCAAAATAATATAATATCAAACAAAAGCCTTCAAATACAGAAGTTTTTACAAACAGAAACAATTACACAGAAAAACCTTAACACAAAAATGGTTTTCACATGCAGAAATTTGAAGCAAACAACACTTTTTGAAGAGACGGTTTCACTTCAAATATATAAACATTTTTTTTTTTTTATACGCACACCTTTTTTGGAGGCAGCACTTCCGTACAGAGATGTTTTTTAAAACAGACCAATGTTTGCATACAAAAGTTTTTTCACAGAGCACATTTTAACCACACAGAGAAACATTTAAATACAAAAATGTTCCACTTAGACGCCTTCAACTTAAACAAAAACGTGGACGGGAAAACTCTTTCCACACATAAGTTGTTTCACACATACAGAAACCTTACGCCTTACACCTAATGTTTATACACCAACGCTTTTGTATACGGGTGTTTTACACGCAGCCGAGTTTCCAAAGGTCAGGCTTTGCCACAGCCAACTACCGTGGCCATGAAGCACACCCTTGGACCTGCCGCTGGTACGGCCTAACTAACTGTTGTTTTTGTTTCTTATTGATATACAGATAATATACATATTAATTTCATCACATTTATATATATATATATACACAATCATCCTGAAGTAGATAGAATATGGGATTGTCAAAGATACTTTCATTTTAGTGGTGATGTTTTGAACTGTCCACATTCCATCTACTCGAGGATCACCATCAAAAAATGTGACATAATTTCTGAGACCTTGCGTGCCAAGAATATAAACCAAACCAACGGTGAGAAACTCTCGCCCAAGGTCTCGTCGGCAACCAGCTACCACCACGGTGAGCAGTCTTTGGTGAAGGCGCACCTGCATTCGTAGATAGGTCAACTGTTGAGTGAACCATTTGCTAACCAGTTCAGGAAATTTATTGCCTGTCGAAATTTACCATTGTATAGTACGTGCGTGGATAAATTGATATTACTTGTATTTGATTGATTGCCATGTTGCAGAGAAATATAGGCAAGACAACTGAAAAATCGTGTTGAAAAAATAGTTTTTTCTTTCAGAGTAACTCTCCAAGACAAACAATAATTAGCCACAAATGAGTGATGTGAAGCCGTCAAACAGAAAGAATGAGGAGGATATGGCGGATATGGGACCATGGGGGATACTGTATTCCGTGTAGCAAATGGGGAGACATCAGCCGAGAAATGGGCGCAGGATCAACGGCAAGTTGGGTTGTCGATTTGGGTCACCAGTACTGAAACAAAACAGGTCAGCAACAGCAACAAAGGTCAGACTTGGGTGCACGGTTCAAACAAAAAAGGTGTTCAGAAGGTGGATGAAAAACGATAAAAAGATAAAAAAAAACCTATATATATATATATTGATGATAGATCCGACAAACATATATCATGTTGAGAATTCAGCATGATGTTCTGTTTCATTTGCCATTGATATCCCCAACAATGGGTGATATTGTACTCATGACGATCTTCTTCCCATCCTGGGGCATCCGCCGTATGGAGAATTTCTATGGTTTCCTTATTGGGAAAATGATGCTTCCATGGTCTCATGACCATTTTTTTGCGATCATTGTTATGAAAATCTTGCAACCTCCAATTGAGCGAAGTTAAAATACATATTATTTTGTGATTTGTTCATGTTCATTTGTTTTTTTTTCAAATATCATTATAGGTTCATTGCCAAAATGGGTTTTCATACGGATGATTTTCATTGTGATTTTCATTTGGTTTCATGGCATGTATCTTGTGCGCTAACAGTGCTTGCTGTGCTGCTCAGCCAAAATGTCTTGGACAAATGATGCGGTCCTTTTTGCAAACAAGAAACACTATTTTGAATGAAACTGTGAACACAAACAACAAACAGGAAACACACATAAGACAACATAACACGGCACTAGGACAATGACAAAATGAACAGGAAACAGACAACACTAAACAACAAATCAACATATTTGACAACATGAACATAAACATGAAAAACAAACAATTGAAAAAACATGTTTGACAACTACATGAACATGTTAATGGTTGTCATTTGTTTCTTGTTCATTTCAATTCTGGTTTTCATGTTTACATTGTTCTTTTCATTTTCATGTAGTGATAATTCTATTCAAAAAAACATGAACATGAAACAATGAAAACATGAATAACACCTTGATTTCCAGTTTAAGGCTGCCCAAATCTGCCCCCCAAAGTAAAATTATTGCAGGGTAAAGATGATTCCATGATATTTTCGTACCATTGTATTACACAAAAAAACTGTATTACCCCAAGTAAATCATGATTTCGTAGCTGTTCCCTACATGAAAACTCGCAGTCTCATGAACCGAAAGCTCTCGTTCCGCAAGTAGCAGGTCATTGTGAACCTGGCGCCTTGGCAGCGAGAAACACCTGGATTTTGAGAGGCGTTGGGATGTAGCCGGCCTGGTAAACGATACGAAAAATCCATGGAAGATCACCATGATGAATGGGTAAAGCAGCTATTTCGACTGGGCCATGTTCAATAGTTTTTTGTAACCAGAGGGTAACAGGAAAAAAACTGGGGAGCGGCGCACAATTGATAGAATTCAAGCTAGATTTAAGCAGCAAAAAATGGAGTTGATCCTAAAAAGAATGAGTTCAACTGGCAAAATGTGGGGAATTTACCCAAACATGGCCTTTCTGATGGGGGATGATATACCAACCATGCAATGGGCATGGGATTTTCACAACGATGTCTGTTTTTTTCGCACTTTGTGCAAAAGGATGATCACAGCATCCCAAGTTTACTCCCCTTGGAGGTGGCTAATAATTAGCCGCCCCCGGTTCAGTGATTTCGTGTTGGTTTTAGCCAATGTGCGGAGAATTTCGATAAATTTCGGGGAGAAAATGCTGGATCCATGTTTCAGAATAGCTTGAACTGAAGAGATTATAGATACATGGTATATGTGTATGTATAATTTTAGATGACCTGAACTTTGCGTCCTATACATTCTACACATACATGATTGATATATATATATAGATATATGTTGTATATATATATATATATATATATATTATCATATAATATGTATGTGTACCCACTTTCATCCTTAGGGACACTTGAAAAGGGTAGGAACTAAAGATCGAAATCTTATCCCCATACCTGGGCAAAGCGCAGAGGTTTGTCAGCTCTGCTGAGTTGGTGGGGTCAGTCATGGTCAGTCTTTTAGCAATTTGTAGCCATAAATGGACAGATACACCAAGAAAAAATCCAGGGAAATGTGTGTGTTTGATTTTTTTTGGTAGAGTTTTCTAGAGCATCTTGATAGATTTTCTTTGGAGGCAAAAAAAAAAACAGATTCGGAGCAGTTTTGCAAACAGCAAACAGATGGCACCTCCAGAAGTCGAGGACTTTGAGTCGCCGTGGCGTTTTTTGTCGGCCTGCCTCGTGAGTGCTTAGTTGGGTACCTTAAGGCAGTATATACTGGACCTTGGTTCATGTTTGTTCTGATTATTGATGATTGCATCATCGCTATTCCGTGGTCAATACAATACGATTTCTCATTAGATTCCTAGATGTATGTGATATTATTTATGCTTGGCAGTTACGTTTGTATTCATGAAGCCTTTTTTGAGCAACCATTGAAGATTAAAAAATGAGAGCTATAGCAGGAGAGTGCCAAGAGAAGAAGGTGGAAGATCTGCCTTAGGTACCAATCTTCGCCCATACCATACATAATTTTTACAACCCAAGATACCCTCTGGTAAACGTTTACAGTTTCCTATTGAACATGCCCATAGACATAGTGGATTTACCTATTAACAATAGTGATTTTCCATACATGGTGGATGAATATGATGAACCTCAATGAACCTCATGGATTCCGTCAACCACGAGGGTGACAAGGTGGGACGGACCCAGGCGCAAGACTTCGTTGGCACCAACAACCTGAACCTCTTTGAGCCGCTTGGAGCGGAATGGCCACGTTACGAATAGAAAAAGCCAGCTGGAATTTATTACAGGGGAATAGGTCCCAAACATCAACAATCTATGATAATCTATGATAATCTATGATAATCTATGATAATCTATGATAATCTATGATAATCTATGATAATCTATGATACTATGGTAATTTGTTATTCAAATGATATACTGTTTCATATTGAAACCAACCAACATTGTTTGTGTTGACTTCCAGTTCAACATTGACAGCTTGAACGATCCTTGTAATGCGTTTGGAAAACCCATGGGATTTATGTCTTTCAATTCTGTTTAATGCATTATCTTCTACAGGCGGTAACGTCTGAGTCTGAATTGCAAGATTTTGTGGTGAATCAATTGCAGCACCAGCTACCCACAGCGCAGATACAGATAGAGCATGATATAATGTGGCCATCCCATCACAAAATATAAACCACGTGGTCTAAAATTACGCAATAGAATTACTGTGTAAAAAACACATGTTCTAACTTATACTGAGGTTGGTGGTTTGGAACAAATTTTACATTAATCAAAACTTATACACCTGTGTGCCAACTTATAGATATACATTAAAAATGAGGTCCCAGTTCCATTAAATCCACATCGCTGGTATAGCGCATTTCTGGGGAGAAATCCAATTTTTGATGGTGAACTCATGGTGAAACTCCCACGGGCTGTTGCGAAACCTTTCTACATGGGTTCGCAACACATAAATGAGTTCATCTAAACCCATCCAAATCTATCTATATCCATCCAAATCCATCCAACTCCATAGTATCCTCAGATTTTTATGTGTTTTCCCTGTTGTTGCTGCTGTTAAGCCCCCATGGAAAAATCTCTTCATGAAACCGAAACGCTTCGTTTCGCCAGGCCCATCGGTATGTTCGGCACCCGTCTCCATGGGCGCGATGTCCACGCCAGCGCGCGGTACATCAACACCAAGCTGTCGCCGTACCGCGGATCTTCGTGGCGGGGGATGGGCTTTTGTTACGGCCCGATTTACCATTTAGAAATGGTGGAACGAACTGGTTATTTCTATGGAATTATACATGAACCATGTCTATTTCTATGGGGTCTTGTTAAGTTTTGTTAGTACTTACCCATAGGATCCATGTAATTATGGTATATATGGTAACATTTACCATCAATATATCCTCAATGTTAGCCTATATACCATACATGGATCCTATGGGTTATAACATCTTATAACTGGTATAACACGTATAACTCGGGCCATAACTCTATGGGAATGCAACCACTGGGATTTGATGGGAAACTGGACAACCACTGGGATTCACCCTGACATAAAGCCCGATTTGTATATGTGACCATGTTATTAACAATGTTAACGGGAACATACTTAGGTACTCACGATATCTATGATATTTATGATATGTACGATATCTATGATATTTATGATATTTATTATATAATATATATTATATACATGAATGATTGACCGGGTGAGCCTATTTTTCAGTTAAACAGCTGTTAGTTGATAACCAGATTCAATTTTGTTCTCACAAGCTGGCTCTAAGCCGGTTTCCTGTCACCGTTGTCCGCCCGGCAAACCGATGTTCTGAAACCACAGAAGTCACCCATTTTTAGACCCCTGTGCCCCTGTTCAGAGAATCGTCTATGCTGCAAACTGAGGTTGGTTCCTTACATCTTTCTGAAGGAAGACTTGGATTTATTGCCCCCACAGCTTGAGGAGCTCCAAACTGTTGCGAAGCGCCAGTTTGGTGCCCCACATTGTTGGGTGTCGATGAGCTATCCCATTTTTTGTGTCAAATGTGGACCATTGTGGACCTATATCCATCGTTATTTGATTGAAAACTACTGGTTGGTGGTTTCAAACATGTTTAATTTCCATTTCATATATATGGGATGTCATCCTTCCCATTGACGAGACTAGTATTTTTCAAGATGGGCACATGGCACCACCAACCAGACACTCGGCGAATGGCAGGAGGGAAACGAAATTGAGCCGCGCATGCTTTTGCCCATTTTTCCGTCCGGAATCTCGGTGCCTGGCTACTGAAGCTGGTGAATGGTTGCAGGAAACGGGTGAAAGAATCTCATGTCATCGCATGTCTTAACAGCATGTGGGGGTGGGTCAAAACCTATTAATACCATTTTTAGGGGAATGAACATCCATTTACCAGCTACATATTTTGATGTTCACCAGGGGTACAAGGTTTTGACACACTGCCATGTGGTGATGTTAATGTATGTTAATGTGCTATAATTCAATAAACCTAATAATTCGGGGATGGTTTATACCACCCAGTTATGGTGATATTGGATTTACCACATTGATGCCATTATGGCAATGTTGTGATTGGCAGAGTATTTCGGGTTGGCCATGGGGCTATGGATGGCCCTCCAGAAATGCTCCTGGTAATAGAGTGGGCAACTTCAAAGCCGACGGTGGATGCTGATGTTTCCGAGGCGCATGACATTGATGATGTGAATGTTGTGGGGGCACGCGGATTGATTTGATTGTGATGTTGCTGTTCATTCTTTTCAAGAGACATGCAATCTCGTAATGCACGCGGCTTATGGTACTTGGTCCGATTATCCAGCAATCATGTCCGATCTTTGATTGGCAACATGATTGTCTTGTATCTCTCATATGACTCCATGATTCTTGGTTATATAAATCATGGGGAACCACCACAGCCTTGTAGTCAAAACATCCAAAAGCATCAAATAGACCGTGATTTTCAACTAGTTTCATTATGGATTTGGGGCATGGCGGTGTCGAGGTTGGTGCTGGTGAACGGCTTCATTGGCATCGGCACCGGCTGGGCTACCCAAGGGCCCAACTTTGATGCACTGCAGGTGTGGGAGCTCAGCTCACGTCGTGACCGAACTGGTCAGGTTGGTGAAATCGATGGACATGTTATAATTTACCCAGAGAATATATCGGAAAACAGGGGGATAATCATTGGACAAAACTATATAGATATAGGGGATAATAGGGGAAAATAGTGGATAAACATCATTGGAAAATACAGTAGCATATTGATGAAAATTTGTTTTCATCGACTAATATGGGATAACCATATTATATCCCATAAATATTATGTATACTTTTATAACCATATTAATCCTGGATAATATTATACCATATGGGTTTATCACGAAAGCCAGCCGAAGGCCTGGGCTTGAGTATAGGTATAAGCGAAGCGAAG
>Ga0126342_10011667_pt1 | contig 15687 bp, 12 predicted proteins | sample Cyp1metagenome_FD_92528 | JGI IMG/M metagenome (GOLD analysis project Ga0126342, IMG submission 92528) | Coral microbial communities from Lord Howe Island, Old Settlement Bay, Australia - Cyphastrea 1 metagenome | ecosystem: Host-associated > Invertebrates > Cnidaria > Coral ...
AGAGAAGATGTGAGAGAAGATGTGAAGATGAGCAGATGTGAGAGAAGATGTGAAGATGAGAAGATGTTTTACAGACCCCCACTATTGGAAGAACCCTGCGCTCAGACGCTCTCGGGAACAAAAGAAAACCTTGACTTGTAATGCATTCAGAAATGCATCCGAACTAAATCCCAGCCATCTTTACCTATCCATTCTCCATCCAATTGGTTTGATATAAACCTTTGTTTGGTATATAGATCCCCACTACTTCACCACAAATGAAATGATATGTTTATAATGTGTTTATATGTTCCCTTTTTTTGATATATTTCTTTTAATCATCATGGTTCTTCCCAACTCCATCACCTCATCATTCACGACTTCAACGAGGTACGCCTTCGTGATCCACACCCGTTCCCCACTGCCCGGCGCTTCCCCCGACGCCGCGCTGGTGGAGCTCTGCGTGGGTCTCGGCGAGTCCTTGGTCTCCAACGCACCTGGCCGGGCGCTGTCAGCCAGCGTGGAAGGCCGGTGGAGTGGAAATGATGGCAGGATTTTTCCATAATGGAATTTTCTATCTATCTATCTATCTATCTATCTATCTATATACCAATATTACCACATGGTTCATGCACTTTGATGTATGTTTATGGAAAATCCCCAAACTTTGGATTTGAACTGTCAGCTGTATTTGGTTTTTCCAATGATATACGTTCTACTTGTCTAGTGGCGAGAAAGAAACAGATGCGGGGGAGGGGGCCGCAAACCGGCTGAGAGATAAGCAGATCTTCCGGGATGATCGGTGCTTGATTCTGCAGCCACATTGTGAATGCAAAACGGTTTGAGTTTGAAATGGGACAGGGCCACCAGAAGACATGGGGAAATGAATGACGTGGATCCTAGCTGATGTCTTCTGTGGATGGACCTGCCTCCAATCGCATTGTTTGTTTGACTGCCAGCACCATGTGTCAATACGGTGGCCTTTGATTTCTGCGGATTGGGAAGGCCTAGTGAACCGCCACAATTCAAACTGAACATCCTGGTTTCCTGAGATCTGCCCGGCAGGTCAAGCCATCAATGTTCACGTCTATCCTTCCAAGCCAGAGGGCGTTTTCGTTCCAGAAGGCTGGCAATGCCTGGACTGTCAGGTTTTGTTGGTTCATAGATGCAGATGGCTGGCTCTGTGGCTGACTCAGCTAAAAGTACAGAAATCCATGAATATTGATTGATGCTGAAAGTAGGGATCTTCTAGTTCTAAGTCAATTCCCCAGATATCTTGTTGAAATACTGGACCATTTTGTAGCGCTCTGCATGGTTTGCATTGGTAAAATGCCCAAGATCCATTGGGTCCTGCAGGTGGTACGGCCATCTTCCGCTCGGACTCCAACGGCGAGGACTCTGCACCAAAAAAAAAGTGCCACTTATCTCTTGGTTTTCAACGATTTGAGGTGTCAAAAACCGAAAGTTCCGATAAAGTTTTGGATTTTTTTGGAAAAAACTTGATACATGCTCTTAGGTCCTAACTTAGGCCAACACAATTGGAGACTCTGCAGGACCTGGAAGGCTTCGCTGGTGCTGGCTTGTACGATTCCGTGACGGTGAAGGAATGCCACTGGGACGAAGGGTAGACCTCAAAGGTTAACTTGAATATACGGATTCGGGAACGTTCAGCCACCCTGTTTTAGGTTGTTTTGATACACCAGGTCAAAACCGATTTTCCAGACCATATAGACCACCTCGGCCCATGGCACTTGAGGTGAACATCGATCCATCGACTATGCAGAGGACAATGCCAGGGCGGGTTGTCATCTGTGTCTGGAATAGAGATCTTTGGCAGTTTGTGCCTCATCACTGATGCTGTACTTTTGATCAGGCTTTCCTTTAGATTTCATCAAGTTGTTTGAACCCAACTTCACCCATTTGAGGTCTTGATGATCTCAGAAACTTGTGATTGTGTTCCTTGATTTGCAGTACGCTTATTTTTTTGCATGTAGGTCATCTCGGTCATGTAGGCATAGAGTCCTCTTGTTGCGATGCCCATTCCTTGATGGCTTGCCCCCGACACAGGAGCCGCTATTTTTTGATGTGCAGTTTCGATCGCAGCTGTTGCTGAAGCTTTTCCAAATTGGAAGGCCGGGTCCCTGGATGTGAGTCGGAAAAAAAGTAATGCTTCAGGGGTTGGAATTGTTGAACCTGGCATTGTGGAACCGATGGCAAGTAGGGAAGATGAAGAACAGATGGATGTATGTTTTTCTTTTGGTGAGGCTTCAAAACATCTCATCCATTTTAGGTAGTATCTGCTTGTAGGCCCCGGGCCGTCAACGTGTCGTTTTGGAAGTAGGAAATCAGGCCCTGAATTTGCTTATCCTGCACCAAAGGAATCCACCGATTTTTTCTATTCCCAGCAACCGCACAGGCAAATCGAAAAGAATTTCAGCGGCCAAGCGCAGGCAAGGGTCGGTAGGCCAACCCTTGGCGACAGAAATTCAGGAACTTTCATCTTTGCTCCAAGATTCCTCTGGGTTCCTGATTCCAGCAAAGTAAGGTTTCAATTGACTTTTCCAACAGGTAGATCCACCTATAACGAAAACTAAAACGACGCCCCAGTGTTGCAGAGTTGCTTCTGCTTGAATCGATGTGTGGCAGGACATTGAAGGGGCTGTGACGGCAGATGGAAAGATCGTGATCACTCAATCCAGACCACAAGTCTGAGCATCTGCCTAAAGAATGACCACGTGCTGAACACTGAAAGTTTGTTGTCCTGCTTTTCAAATCACTGCATATTTCGAAAATAAAAGGTCATCTCCAAGGAGGCTTTTTGATTGTATTTTCATCATTTTTCATCGAAAGATGCTTGGAAGCCTATATTTGCACGAGGTTCGTGCCAGTGATTCTCAATTTGGAGCCAAAGCGTGCTCCAATGGGATGGCTTTGGTGCCAATCCCTCAGTCCCTTCGGTTGCGTCAACTCCAATTTGAAATGGGAGGACAGAAACTGAAGTAGTGGAAACGTAATCAGTTTCTATAGAAGACAGTCTGGTTATTTGAACCTGAAGGTTCACTTTGTTGCTTCAATGTAGCAATAGGCTGTCGGACTTTGTGGTTCAGATTTCCAGACTCCAAAAAGGGCCTGCGACAGTCACAGCTGCGGCAGCCCTACAGCCTAGGATTTTTCCCCAAGGAAGCGAAACGACATCGAGATCAAAAGTTTGATCATCGTTGCGTAAGCTGTCCATGGTATTGGTAGCTGGCCACAACTCAACTGGTTTGATGAGCAAAATACATGACAGGTAAATATATATATATGTATATATATAGGTAATACCTGAAATGAAAGCATTGATGATCCAGCGCATTTCTCCCACAGCCATTTTGCTCAGCGCACTCCACATACAAAGCAACATACCTGGTCCAAATGCACAATGTCAAAACCGTCTAATCTCAGACACTTTCTTACACTCTATCTCTTTTGAGCTGGCCCAGATTTGGCTGTACAGTCGCCAAATCCGCCACCTTTGCCAGGGAACCCCAGTGGGCTGTTCGAAGCTGTGTAGCACATTGCCCATCACACGGCTCAGGCTCCGCGTCAAGATGGAGGTCCAGCCGGTGCACAGTCCAATCCACTTTGGTTGGCCGAATCATTCAAGATTTACCTAATTTTTGCGTTCCCGTGGGTTCAATTTGTCCTGTCAGTCTTTTCAAGTTGATCTGTTTTTGTTACAACTCATCACTTATTACACTTCATCGCCTGTCTTTTGTCATCAAAAGCCTTGTTATTGTCAATGCTCAGCATCATCAGAAGTCACCATTCAAAACACCATGTTATTTTGTCGTCGCTTTGAAGCGTGAAAAGCACACACAAGGAGAAGGTTTCAGATACAGCCAGGACGCGTGTCAAAGCTTCGTGCTGGCCGCCAGCGAAATCGAAAATGAGGCCATCAACCTGGACCGAAGGGGCGTGCCTTGGTGCTGCGTGGCCATTGAGTCAGATTGGTTGAAGTTAATAGCTGTAAATCCAACGGTTTTGGGAGTGCCCAATTTTCAGAGCAAATGAAGCCGCGAAATCAATCTTGTGGCCGGGGTTGGGACAGAAGCGGCTGATTTCAGTGGGTTTGTTATTTAGCACAAGAGATGGTTCTGTTCTGTGAGTTTGGGAGGTGCAGCCCAAAACAAGATGGTTTATTGGTTTATTCATACATTGGTGCCTCAAGGCCTCAAGGCATACCAGGAACTATACTCGGACCAGTTCGCACCCAGGACGGTCGATTTCGTTTCCCGATCCCCGGCAGCACCCAAATTCTTAATCTGGAGCTGCACCTGAGGATGTGAAGGGCGCCATCGAAAAATACGAAGAGAGTCTGGAAGCTCATGACTGTCAAGCTTTACAAGACATTCCACGATGAACTTCTGTGGATTGCCCGGGCTCCAGAGTTTTAAATTGTTACAACTCCACACCAGCCTTTTGGTTGCCTTCTTTGTACTTATACCATTGGTCACAGCATTTCCATGTCTGGTGTAAAATGCATACTGCCAAATATCTAAATCAACAAGTGGCAGCATTAGACAACCATGTGTTTCATCCTTACAGAATCTTACTGTTGCCGCATGTTAGAACAACATTCATGATTGGTTGGTTGCTGTTGCTTTTACTGTTGCTCCTTATTGTGTTTTTTGGTACAGATATGTTTCATCCTTGGAGCGAAACATCATCTCCGTAAGGAGGAAACATACAGATACCATCAGATACCATGTGTTTTTTGCTTCTAAGGTGCTAAGGTTCGCCGCGTTCAGCTGGCGATCCCCCTGAGGTCAGAGCCTCTTGCAACGTGCCATCGGCCATGCCACTGCGGCCCATGCCGCTGATCGGCCAAAGCTGGAACAGCACCGACGCGAGGCCGGAGAAGTCGGAATGGCACCAAGGAAGCAGGTTTCTGGCTGGAAAACTGCAATTTTACCCATTGAAATTAAGCTTTTTAGGGCAAACCATGTCAAGATGGTGCTGTTTTTGCAAAATAGAAAGTCCTAGCAACACAAATTCGGAATATATTGCTTAAGGGTACTTGCGCGTTTCTCACAATGGTTGATAGTATGCTTTAGAGAATTGTGCATTTCTTGGCCCTGGAGGGTTGCACTGGGCAGTTAAGGGAAATCCAGCCATGTCGAATAAGGAAATATCGTCCTTCAGCCTATAAGCTGCTAGTTTCTTTCTGTGATCACTTTGACCCATCACAGGATTCCTCAGCTTATCATGTTCCATCTCAATCTTGCAAGCATTAAGGATGTGATGAAACAAGCCCTACATATCAAAACTTGCTACTTCAGTCTTATGCCACATAGATCCCATAGGGAAAGCGCTCTGAATCCAACAGCTACAGATCCATCCACCTTTGTGCCAAGCAATGCCCGCCCGTTGGTGCAGATCTTGGACCGCATTCAGCACTTGAAGTCCTTGAAGGGTTCCCCATCCAATATCCCAGTGGCTTGCCTGAATAGTTTGGAACTGGTCCTAAAGTCAGCAAGGCTGTGGAAAAAAAGCTGAGGAATCCTCTTAGCTGTTCAGTTTCTTTTGTTTAAAGGATATTTCGAAGAACGTCGTTTTTTTGCTAGATGTTTGTTCAGCTGGCTGCCCAGGTTGCTGCTTCTCCGGCTTTTAAATGAGTTTGTTCCAGTTTCACTTCAGTGTGAAAGATGGGTTTGACCAAGTGCACCCTGCAGACAGATTCCATTGATAACAAATTCTTGGCAACCAGCCAAGGTGGAAGATCAGCGTGGGGCCACAGGGGAACTTCATGGGACGTGTACGGAGGTGGAGTTCCTCCGTCATCAGCTTAAGAATTCCGTGTTCCCCCATAGGCTCGACGCGCCGCAGCTTCAGGATTCGAGCAGTTCAACTTGGCATGCAGGACAGGGCTCGGACAGGGCAAAAAAGGGATCGCTTCAAATTCCGCAGTGGTTGGATGATGCGGTTAACATTCATTGACCCTGTTTGAACTGGACCCAATTTCATCAGATCATGTGGGGCTTTCCAACACTATACATATCCCATTGGACATACATATCCCATTGGTGCGTCTGGCTTTGGATCTCCAACATGTCAAAAATGACGCTGCAGTAGCAACAGGCGCTCATGCACTGACAGTTCATATAGCAGCTGTTGAGTCCACTATGTTTGCTTCATCGTCACTTTGGCAAGTCACAGGCAACTACGGCTGCCAGTCAAGCCACCTCAGCCGCAGGTGAGGGATTGGGGAACTCTGCCAGGTTTTTACCCACTGTCTTTTCATGCTGTCAAGCTTGATGCGTATTTCTTTCACAGCGAAACATGCGATGCCCCTGGATGTGTATTTTTACATATTCTTCGTGGCAAACGGTTGGCCGGTGGCCATGGGCTCTTGCTTTGTATCTAGAAAACCACCTTTTACCTCCTATGGTGACTGTACTGATGAGACCATGACACAAAGCTTCTCTTGGTGGGGACGTTTGGTCAACGAAGCTTTGAAAGCCCGAAACGTCAAAGGATTCGACAATCATTGTCCAGGCGGCGTCAAGCAGATGGCCGCAGTGGCAGCTGTTGGCGCTGTTGGTGGCGCAGTGGTGCGGAAGCTAAGAAAGTTGACAGAGTTGGAGGTCTGAAAGTGGAGAATTTCTTGGATCTCCAAGCAATGTCCTTCCAGTGGCCCCCGAACTGCGCACAGGTCTTGGGAAGTGCTTTGGGGTTGGCGACAGTAGGCCTACGGAGTCAGGGAGAAGAAGAGATGATGGCTTTGTGTCTGCATAGGTATGCTTTCAGCATCTTAACAAACGAGGGGTGGCCCAGTTATGGCAAAAACTTTTGAGGTCAAACGTGTCTTGCAATTCTGGACATCCCTTTTTAGCCACACATGGCCTGCAATCGCCCGAGAACTCGATCTCCTCTGGCAGGCGCCGTCGGTGGTGCAGCAGCAGTGGGGACCACAGACAAGATGATGGTGGGATGGAAAAGTTCCCATCTGGCACAGTTTCGAAGCAAAAATTCCCTGAGGCTGGTGTGGCCGCCACCAGGTCTGACCAGGTGGGCGATGTGGCCAGAGGTGTTGGAGCCATGGCCATCAAGGGCTATGACAAGGTGCAGCTTTGCTGCGTTGATGTTGAAACAAAGGAGTTGAGTTCCGGGAATCCATGATTCAAAGTTTCAAGATAGTACCACTTCCTCCCAGGCCCGGGAGATCAATCGTGAACACGATATCAGCGGGAAGGTCATGGAAGCAGGCTCCAAGGCACTGCCAGCTGTCTGCACACTGTGTGATGGTGAGGTTTTTGCTTTTTACCCCGGTCACACATGTTGAGCGCAATAACCTGCTAGTTGGGCATTTCATTGTCTCAGTTTCATTCTATTTCCCGATGTTTGCAGTCGTATCAAACTGATTGCAAATGTTTTTTTGAATGGGCCAAAATGGTCTGAGCCTCCTTTCCAAGCAATCCTATGGCAGCATTTGTTGGTTGAAGACTTGGGTTAACTTATATAGCATGTTCATGAAGCATCTGTGAACCCAGAGGCAGTGACAACGGCCGGTGTCATCAACGAAAAGTACGGCATCACTGACAAGGCCTTCGCAGCGGATCCTTCAGGTTCAGTGTGCTCCTTTAACTTCTTCGCAGCCGTAACAGGTGTGCAAAGGAGTTCATGCAGCTGTGGCGAAGGTGGTGGCAGTGGAGCTGGGATGCTGTCAGCCTTCTTTTCAAGAACCGGTACCCATCTATTCCCACGCCAGTCTGATCATGAGCAAAAGACCCAAGAAATAAGAAAGCCATTCTTTTCAAATGGCTCCCCTGGCAGTCTTCTTGATAAACTAGAAGGTTATGCTGCAACGAATTAATCTCTAATCACGGCCCTGCCTAGAGCTGCAGAACACCTACTTTCACTTGATTCAAAAAGCCCGTATTCAATGTTCATAATGTTCATAACCCACCATTCTGGCCCAACATAGATTACCAACTTGAAGAATTTGTCAGTTCCCCTTGCCAAGATGTCACTCTGCCTGGCTGCTGGTTTTTTGTTGAGAAGTTCCTGACATGTGATGCTGAGAGGCTCAAGAAGTTGAAGAGAAGCACCACGTATCTTCTAAGGCACTGGGGCCCAGTGATGAACGCCGCCCTGATAATTACTCTGACTTTTTTCGACGATTGAGCATCACGCTGCTAGCAGTGACGCAACAAACCCTGCGCTGCATCAGGTTGCCTCCGGCATTGCCTTTGGTTTCAGCAAAGCAGCAGAGGGCTTTGACAAGCTCACTGAGGCGGGAACCGTGGACATGGCTTGTGTCGATTTGACAGCATGCGTTCCAAAGTTTCAGGCGGCCCTGGGATGATTGCGGGCTTGCAACGGTACCTGACTTGAACAAGTAGGGAAGCGACAGAATGATTCGCCGAAGCGAAAAATTATTCACATTGACAATGGCTATGGAATTGACACGTCTTAGGGCTACTTCTCAGAGAAGTCGCGGCGGCAATCAATCTTTCAGGCAGCTTCTGGCCGGCGGACGTCCCAGATCACAGACAGCGCTGGGGGTCGAGGCAAGTGAGGGGATCTGGCCTTGAGGAATCGGATGACGCTATGCCAAACGCGCTCTCGACAGCTTTTCAGTTTTTGCATCACCTCTTCGTGCACCGTTCGGTTTCGTCTTGCGTCGCCTCTACCTGGATTCGTTGCTCCTGTTCTCAATTTATTTTCTTGCCATTTGCCATCTTACCTCCTCCGCCTTCTCCTCCGCCTTCAAGAAAATGTCACAATTACAACAAATTTGAATCTGCTTTCTGACCTGGCACCTTTGTTCTCATGTTTGAAACCTTTTCCGTGAATTGGCAGGATCGGCTGCTTAGAGACGAATAAATTGAAAAATATTGTTTAAATGAGCTATGCCTACATAGCCTTTTTTCCCCAAACAGTGTGTCCACACTGAGGGGTTCGTGCAGTAAGTGTAAAGGCCGGTGCTTGATTAGGGTGCTCACTCTGGCCTACGGCATTTTGCCTGTAAATTTCCGCATAAAGTGGCTCTTGTGAAATCTTGGCATGCGTTTCGATTGCACAGGCTCGCACAAAGCGTTCGCTGCATTCTGGGCCCAATCTGGGCTGCCGCATTTTTCCTCAAATTTCCGTATAAAGTTGCTCTTCTGATGTTTCTTGTGACATGTGGACATGCATTTCGATTGCGCAGGCTCGCACCACGTGTTCGTCTGTCTTCTGGGCCCACTCTGGGCCGTGGCATTTTTCCTCCAAAGTTCTGTGTAAAGTCGCTCTTCTGATGTCTCCTGTGGCATGTGGACATGCATTTCGATTGCGCAGGCTCGCACAAAGTGTTCGTTTGGGTTTTGGGCCTAATCTGGGCCGCGGCATTTTTCTTGTAATTTCGGTGGAAATTACTCTTCTGATATTCTTTCTGATATGTGGACATGCATTTCGACTGCGCAGGCTCGCACAAAGTGATCACTTGGGTTCTGGGCCCAATTTGCGCTGCCGCATTTTTCTTGTAATTTCGGTGTAAAGTTGGTCTTGATGTTTCTTGTAACATATGGACATGCATTTCGATTGCGCAAGCTCGCACAAAGTTCGTCTGGGCTCTGGGCCCAATCTGGGCCGCGGTATTTTTCCTCTAGTTTCCGTATTAAGTATTAAGTAGCTCTTCTGATGTCTATTCTGATATGTGGTCTTGAATTTTGACTACTTAGGTTCGCAGAAGTACACCGGTCTTGGGATCGGCTTTCCTCCTGAACATTATTATCTTCTTCCTTCTCTATATCATTATTCTCCATCTTTTCATCCTTTATTTCAGCTTCCGCATTATCATTTTCATCACCGCCATTATTATTGTCATTATCATCATATTATCATTATTATTATTATCGTATTTACCATCATTATTCTTATTACTATTATTGTTATTTTATTATAATTATTTATTGGTATTTTTTACTGGGATAATGTTATTAATATTTTATTTTTTTTATTGTGAATATCTTTAAATTATTTGAAATTATAATAAATATTCGAACAAAAATGTTTATGGATATTAGGGCTAATTTGATTATTATTTTAGTTATATAGTTAGGAAGAGAAGAGTAGTTTGTTTGCGTGGGGAAGGAGTGGAAAAGAATAATAATTTGGAAATATCCGAATTTTTAGGTAAATTTGTGATTTTGAAAGGTTATATATTTTTATAATTGATATTTTTTAATATAATAATATTTTATTTTTTGATTTGGGAAAAATATATATATTATAAAATTATAATAAAAATTTGATTTATATTGATAAAAATTAGTAGGCTTGTTTTTTTTGGAATTGGAAAATAATATTAATAAAGATATATATATAATAAATATAAGGAAATAATATTTTGGAATAATTTGGAATTATTGTTGGGAAAATATATTTTATATTTTGATAAATTTAAAATAATATATATTTAATTAGAATTTATAATTATTATAATAAAAATTGTATATATTTATTATATTTAAAAATTAAAAATAATGTTTAAAAAAATATTATTATTGATATATTTAATATTAAAAGTTTAGGATATTTTATAAATATATATATATATTTATTATTTTTTATTTTATATTTTATAAAAAGAAATTTAATTTTAAAATATTAATAATATAATAATATTAATGATATAATAATAATAATTAAATTATTAAGATTTTATATTATTGATATTTATAATTTATTTTTTTAATAATAAAATTATTTGAAATTATTATTATTTTATAATTTTTCGGTTATTATGATGAGGAGAAAAAAAAATAAAAATAATATTAATTAATAATAATAATGAAATTAAGATAAGGATAACCTTAATTATAATAATAATACGATTAATATTAATAATGAAATTAAAGGCTATAATTTTAACCATATTAATAATAAAAATGAAAAATATTTGATTGTAATATTTCTTGTTAGAATCGAAGGATTGCGGAAATATCCACATTTAAAAATATAATAAAATTAAATTTTATTTGTAGATAATGGAAATTTTTTTATGCCTTTTTTTAGGATATTTGATTTTTCTAATATATTCTTTCCTTCTTTCCTCTCCTTTTAATAACCTTTATTTTTACGTAAAATTTTTTTGATTTTATTTTTTATTTAATATGGTTTTGTTTCCTATTAATTTTATTGAGCACGTATTGATTTACTTTCCATTTTCTTCTTAGCCTGGACAAAGTGAACAGTTCGGAATTTTGTTAAGGCCAGTTGGCTTACCTTTCCCTTCGATTAGGGTTTTTATTTTTTATTATGCCGATATTTTCTTATTATGTAATAATATTGCCCTTATCTTTTTGTGGTTTTCAATTTTTTTCTTTATATTTCTATTAATTTGTTTGTATGAATTTGCCTCTGTTAAGGTGTTTTGAGAAATTTGTATCAAATTTTGTCTATTAACATATTTCTTTTAATTTGTTTCTATCAACAGAACTCGATCAGTTTGTTTCAACCAATTTGAATCAACATGTCTCCATCAAAATCTCTCAATCAATTTGTATTAATTTGTTTCTATTAACTTGTTTCCTTTTAATTTGTTTCCATCAATTTATTTTTGTAGCCTTATCTCTATCAACATGTCTCTGTCAACCTGTCTCTATCGACATCGACATCTCTCTATCAAATTGTTTCTATCAAATTGTTTCTATCAATTTGTCTCTATCAGCTATCTGTATCAACCTGTCTCTATCATCTTGTCTCTTTCAAAAACCCTTTGTCTACAAACTTGTCTCTATTAACTTGTCATTATCAACATGTCTCTATGAACTTGTCCTTATAAAGATAACCGTCTCAACGTAGTTTCTGGACGCCTTGGATACCTTGGACACCTTGGACCCTGTGGGCGCTACGCCTGCTTTGTGTGGCAAGGGCGTCTCTTGTTGACTACCTGTATAGTTTCTGGGTACGGTTGGACTCCTTTTTAAGTTCCTGAGAGTTATCTCTCGGGCTTGGGCCAAATGCAGCATGCTGCACGCATTGTAGATAACAAAGAAACAGTCGGGACCGTGCCCTTTTTGAGAAATTTGAAAAATATCAAGGGTCAACAGCCTTCCACTTGTCTCTTGCTGAAAGAAATCTTCTTTCCTTCCAGAGAATTCACTTTCTGTTGGTGTTGGGGTGCACCAGTTTCACAATTTTTTTGGTGCGCGAAAATGATTTTGGGGCTCGTCCTTTCCCTTGAAAAGGATCTTGGCTATGTTGTATGCGGCACTGGGCCACTTTCTAAAGATTCTGGTGGTCGCCTTGGTGGTTATTGACAACGAGACGCGGAACATGGTACCCTCTGTAGTGCCTGGTCGTTGCCTTGGTCCCCCCTCATAACCGCGTGGCTTGGTGTCTCGGCCTTCTGACTCCTTGTAGTCTCTGGTGGTTGATATTGTCGTTTTTGATATTGTTGTATTAAATGCTTTGGAGTCTGTGGAAACATAGGTTGCATTGCATGGAAGACGCTGCATGTCCTGACTCTCGGTGGTCTGTGGTGTCCCTTTCGGTGGCCATTGAGGCTGCGGCAATGTGTGGCAGAAAGGGCACATGGTGTTTTTCACTGGCTCAGACTGGTTGCATGTGGTAACCTGCTTTCCATTGCTTCCAAATGGTTGTCAAATAGTGTTTGCCGTGTTCGCAATAATATTTTTATCTAGCATCAATCTTTTCGGACCAATTTGAACCTGGTTGTGTTTTTGTATAAATAGAGACGCATATATTCTTGACTATTATAAAGAATGGCCAAACCTGCCCAAATATTCGTTGTATCGAAAACAGGATGGATATTTGGTACAAATATGCATGCCTTTTGAATTATTCTTGGGAAAAATGTTTTTTTCATTTCAATTTTAAATCTGAATATTTTTTTCGGGGTGAATGATCATCTCTTGCTCGTTGCTTGCTGATTTGAGTACTGATCTCTTACTGGTTTCTTGTTATTTTCCTTGTGATTTTCTTCCTGATGGAAATAATTGAGGCAGGACCAAGGAACCACAATGTTTTCCTGACAACCCCCATACCTGGCAAACACGAAGACATCATTAAAAAAAAGCACCAGTGAATTTTTTTTTGGCAAAAATGAAACAAGAATAATGTAAAAAATCAAAAATAAAAATATAATGTTTTTTTTTCTTTATGGTGAAAATTGTAAAGGAACATGAAATCATGATAGGTCAGTCGGTCATCATTATTTATAATTTATTCAGGATGGAAAAGTAGGTGTATACAAAGCTTATTGGTTTCTTTCCAATCTTACATTATAATGTTTTTTTATAATAGTGATGAATGTGCTGTTGTGATCGTGGTTGTCAATATGGCTTTGTTTGTAAGCTTTGGTCATACCAAATCCTTTTTCCGGAATCAATAAAGGAATTTACCATGATGTATACCACAAAGGGATACCTTCGTGACGCCACCAAAGAAGTTTGCTATTACATCTTACAAGAGGACGTGATATTTTTCTTATTCCAATGCAGGCGGAGTCGTAAATTTTAAATACAAATAAAAATCAAAAATTTGAAAAAAAAACAAACGGAAGATAAAAATAACTTAACTTTTTGAAGTTATATATACCTTTTTTCCCTGTTTTCGAGCGATTATATCCTTGTACATGCAAAAAGTCGTCGTATAATAATAATTTATTTTAATATTTTGAAAGAATGCAAAAAATACCAACCTAATAAAGAAAACGACCCATTCCATATTCTTGAAAAAAAAAAAATTACCAATCTGATCACACTCTGCGCAATTAAATTTCAAAAATAACCAATGTTATCTTTTCAAGAGCAAAAAACACTTGGGGCGTATGTCCCAACCATCCGGCGACATCGGAGAAATTAAAATACGTGTGTTTTGGTTTCCTTTTCGATTTATTTTTTTTCTTGAGTTATACCGTCAGGATCAACCACCTCTCAGGAAAACACGTAATCAGATTTTTTTTTACCTGAAATGCCTTGATAACAGATACCAAGTTGTCACACCCCATTTTTCTTCTTTACTGATCTATAATATTTCCAAGCCTCCCTCATATAAATATTAAATATCCATATAACCCTCAAGTGACAAATATTTTACCAGGATATATTATATTTTGTAATATTGAAAATATTTTATTATTTTGGATACGGTGTCGTATTCGTTCATTGGTGATGCTCAAATGGTGGTTACAATTGAATTCTCGTTGGGATCCTATTAATTTCTTAATGATTTTTATATTAATTTCTTATGGGAACAAATATATTTTTTTTTTATTTAAAAAACAAAAAATAATTTTGTTTGTTTTATTTATATTTGATACAAACCTCATTTTGTTTTCCCAGATTTCTTCAAAATAAACATATTTTATCCTTAAATTATCAGAATTATAAATAACTAATTATTTTTTTTTATTTTATACAAATTAATTATTTATTTATAAAAAATATTAAACCAAAAATATATATATATATAAATTATTAAATTTTAAATTCAAATTACATTGATATATTTCCAATAAACATCAAAGATAAAAAAATATTTAAAAAATTCCAAATATTTTACGAATACCATTTGGAATTTATATAAATTATAAAAATAATAATATTATATCTATTAATATAAATTTATAAATTATTTTTTAAAATATTATTTATATTTATACAATAGTTAATCATTTATCTTAATAAATCACGATTTTCCATGTAGCATTTGTTTTTCGGCGCCTAATCAGTTCTTTCCAAAATTGACCCTTAACAGTCTGCTAGCTTCAACTTAGACCTTCAAAATTTCAAAAATCCGTTGGTATAATTATGTTGCGCACTCCCACTTTTCCTTCCGGAAAATAAAAATTACTTTACCTCGTGTGATCCCCACCATGACATGTCAGGACATGTCAGGACATATATTTGGACAAATCTTGAATATATTCTCTGACATTCTATCTGACATATATTCTGGCCTTCTATCTCCCAATCTATTTGACATATATTCTGACATTCCATCTGGCATTCTATCTGGCATTCTATCTGGCATTCTATCTAGCATTCTATCTGACATTTTTTCTGGTATTCTATCTGACATATGTTCTGACATTCTATCTGGTATTCTATCTGGCATTCTATCTGGTATTTTATTTATTATTTTATCTGGCATTCTATTTTTCATTTTATTTGGCATTCTATCTGGCATTATTTCTGGCATTTTTTCTGACATATATCCTGACATTCTATCTGGTATTCTTTCTGGTATTCTATCTGGTATTCTTTCTGACATATATTTTGACATTCTATTTGGCATTCTATCTGGCATTCTATCTGGCATTTTTTCTGGCATTCTATCTGGCATTTTATCTGGCATTCTACCTGACATTCCATCTGGCATTCTTTCTGGCATTCTATCTGGTATTCTATCTGGCATTCTATCTGGCATTCTATCTGGCATTTTATCTGGCATTCTTTCTGGTATTCTATCTGGTATTCTTTCTGACATTCTTTCTGACATTCTATGGTCGTGGTTGAGGTCCGGCAGGGAACATTGGGCGTGGATGGTCGTGGTTGAGGTCCGGAAGGGAACATTGGGCGTGGATTGTCGTGTTTGAGGTCCGGCAGGGAACACTGGGCGTGGATGGTCGTGGTTGAGGTCCGGCAGGGAACACTGGACGTGGATGGTCGTGGTTGAGGTCCGGCAGGGAACACTGGGCGTGGATGGTCGTGGTTG
>Ga0126342_10011668_pt1 | contig 15686 bp, 9 predicted proteins | sample Cyp1metagenome_FD_92528 | JGI IMG/M metagenome (GOLD analysis project Ga0126342, IMG submission 92528) | Coral microbial communities from Lord Howe Island, Old Settlement Bay, Australia - Cyphastrea 1 metagenome | ecosystem: Host-associated > Invertebrates > Cnidaria > Coral ...
GGTGCTTTTGTCCGAAGGTTTGTCTTGTTACAACAGAACAACATAAAACAACCATAACGCTGAAACTTCACCCCAAGAAGCAGTCAAAACGTTCCACATGTAGATCATCTGCTCGGGGGTGATCTTGGTGAACAAGAAGGCCAAGTTTTGAGGCATAGGGTCTGGTTTGTTAGCTGTTGGGGACAGCCGGTTGGTCTTCAAACTCCTGTTCTCGTTGTTCTTCTCGACCTTCAGCATCTTGTCCTGCGCAATTCCAAGGTCTCTGGCGCAGCAGCATTGCTAAAAAATGATTTTAAAAAAAATACAGCTTCATGCTGCATTGCATGTTGCAGTGTGCTTTCCCCACGGATGATATTCCAGAACGAATCGGAACTCGATCAAAAACGGGAGATGCAAAAGATCAACACATGCAGTACATCTAGGTACCTCCGCACATTGGAACCGGAAGCAAACAAAAAGTCACTGGAGTCCTGGCTTGCTGCAACACCTGCTGCATTGGGGTCACCCTCACCCGGCAGCAAGTTCTTCAAAGCCGCTATTTCGTGATCGTGGGCGTACTTTTTCTTCAACTCCTGTCAACTGTCACAGAATGCTTTCCCTCACCCAAAATCTGTCGAAACCAAAGCTTTTTCAGCCATGATGATGATCATGATGGTCATGGAGACAATCATGAAGTATTATTACTATTAGGCTGCAAAAACAAAATTTCATGTCCCATCTGTACCCTACCTTGCAACAAAAATAAAGTACTGTAGTCCGAATTTGACGACACGCACACAAAAGCATTAGCTGGGCTATGAAATCGTCCCACTTCATATTGCTACATATTGCTACAATGCGGCCTCTCAAGCAAACAGCAACCTCCTACAACACGGGATCTTGCAACTCATTTACCATTTATTTGACAGTTTTGTTGCGGCCACCTGAAAGGCTCTCATAACCCTAAATTCATTGAATAGGTCAGGGCATGCGTCGAAAATGAATGATTTATTACCTATTTCTCTCTCTACAGAAGGTCTGCGCGCAAATCCGGCGCTGGTCTGCGGCGCACAATTTCTTGTCAATCGAGTTCTCGCTACAGTATCGTTCACATTTTTCCGACCTCTTGTTCCAAAAATGGTCCCCGCCCATCACTTTTCTCCCCTGGGAATTAAGTGGCTAATATGGATTCTCCGTTTTCTAGACAAGACGCGGGAATCACATATAATTAACTACCAACATGGCACATCTAAAGAATCACAGGCCAGCATGCATGGGGTCTGACACCCAAAAAATCATTGCCAAGGCAACCAGCTACTAACTACCAAAAATACAAAATAATAAACACATAGTCTCCACAGAATGGGAAGGTCCGGGTTAGCGTGCGGCAGGTCACCCTCCCCCTTAAGACTTGCACCTGCTTGCATACCGCAATTTTTCAGCGACTGCTGGCAAAGCCAAAAGTTAAAAAACACCTAAGTTATATCTAAATACGATGGTCCATGATGCTCTTCCCAGAAACTGGGAGTCCGGGTTCCAAGCGGACAAAAAAACATTCTATTTACCATACAATAGTGCCACTTTTAACATTTTTTCACCAACGCACTTTTGTCGACAGCTTTTTCAGATGGAGGCCCGCACCCGCGGAAACACAGACCCTCCCTTGGCGACCCCTGGAGCAATCACACGTGTAAAATGAGAATGATTTGCGCACTTCCCTTGTTTCACCGCAAATTCACGCGCTCGCAAACTGATACAGTGATCTGCTGTATCCACTGGCCAACTACTGTCGCTACTTCCGTGGTTGACAGGATGATGTCAAGACTGACCACGACCATCCGTGAAGATAAGAATATATAATGATCACGAATTCACTAATGGTCTTTTTTCAGCTCCTTTGCAACAAAAATTGCGGCTCTCAAAGACTGACTCCCCTTTCCCAAAATCAATCCAAACCAAGGACTATTCACGCCGATCTTCGAATATCTAAACGGACAAACAAGCACAGCGCTCTATGGAAAGTCCTCCAAGTACTCGTCAGCGCCGTAGAAAATGGACGCCTTGGAGTGGCCTCCCTTCTTCTTCTCTGCGCCCAGAAGGGGTGCGCTCGTCGCCATACTGAAGCTCTCTGAAGCTGGCAAAAGCGGAAAATGTGATTGCGACGTGCAATCAGAGCCAATAACTTGAGGGAATCAACCCCTGGGATTCACCCCAGAGTTCAAGCAAACCAACAATTCACAAAACTAAACATGGGTGCAGCTCAACTGTGCATACGTAGATTCAAACGGTCACAGCTGACACAGTCGATGCACAAAACTATTTGCATATCAATCCAAACGCCAACATCCGTCTTTTCTGTCTGCTGTGCACATCTTACCTCATGGTCTTGGGTGCTGCCACCTTTGTACAAGTTCCAGGTACTTTCATCCATGCAGCCCTGGAAGAAGCATTGCCAGTCACAGGATTGACATATTCATCATCGGTATCAATTTGCGACACAGAATTTTTGTGTCAAAGAAAAATGATTGGGGTGGGAGGAAAGTGGACATGTGCCTTTGTTTGTAGGTTTTGTAGGTTTCCTTCACCATTTTGGGCACAGTTTTTACTATTTTTACTGGTTTTCGACTTATGCCAGTGGCATTTTGGTGCATGTTGGAATCGCCTGAGGAGCTGGTCGGCATTCAGTTTTGATCGGTCTCCACCCAAAAAACTAACATGTGGGTTTTACATGGAGGTTTGTGGATCACCTCACACACACTCTTTCATGGCTCACTTCCAACACGGAGACCTCACCTACAACATCGATTTCTGGGGTTAGGGAACTATTCTTTCCCCGACTTCCCAGCTTCCTTGGTCCACCTAGCATGTGTAGCCTGCGGAGGGTGGGGGTCAAGAAACTAGTCTTCCTTCAACTTGCACCTTTTGTATCCTTTTGTATCCTTTTGAATCCTTTTGTTTGGTCCATCTTATGCACTTTAGGCATGACGGGTGGCGCATTTGGGTTCTTTTCCACGTGCAACTTCTTCCTAGTCTAGAAGTCCACATGCAAGTGGTGCTAATACCATGCCACACCCCTATTGCACGTCAATCTCTGACACCTATGCCTATGCAGCAGCAACGCCTGAGAATGTACTTGCGCATTAAAGCTTGACTAGTTGGCACTGCCACAGAAGTGCGAAACAAGATGGAACAATGACAAGAGAAGCCATACTGCCAGGTTGATTTATGAATCCAGTGCTACCAGTGGCTACCAGGTCTGCTTCAACCCTTCCAAATAAAGTCGCCAAGAGAGCTTGTTGGCAATTGTGTCTCTCCACCTCAGGGCTCCTAGGAGTGCCACTAATATCTGTCTCGTCACTCTCACTGTCCTTCTCGCTCTCCGTTGTGCAATGTCATCGCCAAACAAGTCCTACCAAGATGTGCTTGGGTTTGTACCCACTAGCCAAGCGAAATCTGCAAGATTCAATTCGATGCGGAGCTGGTTCATGCAGGATGAATTCGGAAGAGTCGGAAGCTTCCAGCATGGGACCGTTATCAACCAATAAATGACACGTCTCTTCATAGTTGGTGATTGGATGGTGTCATCCCTGTGTGATCTGTTTGGGCACCTCTTTTTGCCACAAACATGTTGGAGGATACGAAAATATGCGCTGTAGTTGTTGGACAGTAACTCTAATCCCTCGAAGTAACATGCCTGCCATACCTTTCTTGCCTTCTCAGTGAATCCACGAAGGAACACTATGTGTGTCCAAATTGGAATCTCCACAGCTGCTTTTGCCATTCCATGTCCCACATCAGAGGAAACACTCGTAATTTCTGTGCGCACCACCCTCCAATGCGTCTGAGAAGTTTGAACAAAGTGTCAAAATGCAGCCTCTAATTAGATTCTAATTCAAAGCCTGGAGGGTCGCAGGCAGAGTCTGCCACTAATCCGCAGGAATGGAGTTGACCAAGGACTCTTTTTGACGAGCGCACCATCCCGGAAGTCCGCGGGAGAGATGAAAAAGACTGGTTGTTTGCATTTGACATATGACAAAGACACAATAAGACATACACAGACCGTTGGTAATGTCATTTGCAGGTGTCCTACGTCAGCATTGAAGAAGGTTTTTGAACATCGAGTCTGCTTTTCTTGACACGAGCAGCATGAACTAAGCTTTCGGGGAAGATCGATACAGATTGAAAGTCAATCACTTCTCAAACACCCTATAGTCGACTATACCAGTAGTGCCCGCACGAGGCGGGGCGGAAGTTGTCTTAGGGTTATACATGGTTATACTATAAGCCCTTTCTCACCTATAGAACTTGCATGCGCCGCGCGCCAGCCAGGCCCGTGCCCGCGTGCTTTGTGCAAAGCTGTTGCGGTCTTGTGGTCCAAGAACATGACCTGTCACTGTGCGCGACCCCGGTGCAATGCAACGCCAAGCGACACTCTTCGCACTGCATTCTTCACACCCCGCGCTCCACACTTCACACTTGCACTTCATCTCAACTCATCTCATCCGAGCTGTTCTCATCTCATTTCATGTCTTCTCAAATGTCAGCTAAGTTGTTCTTGACTATTTTCATTTTATCTACGCACATGGCAGCAAAACATAGCAACATTCATGCAGCCATTCCAATCCGATCTGCAACGAGGGGTTCCACAACTGCATAGAACTACGCACACACAAAGACACGCAAAGTGCAGAACACCAAGGGAGAAATAGGGAGAACCAAAAAACATCAAAACGAGCGTACCCGCAACCGCCTCACACACGAGCTGCCCTTCACCGCCGCCTGCAGCTACTTTACGGGAAAAACACAAAGTTTTGTGCTGAGGCTGCCTCCCCAACGCAAGCCCGATGCAACAGTCATGCGGCCATTCCAATGCGATCTGCAACCAGGGGTTCCACAACCGCATAGAACTACGCACACACAAAGACACGCAAAGTGCAGAACACCAAGGGAGAAATAGGGAGAACCAAAAAACTTCAAAACGAGCGTACCCGCAACCGCCTCACACACGAGCTGCCCTTCACCACCGCCTGCGCTACTTTACCCGGAAAAACACAAGGTTTCGTGCTCCGGCTTCCTCCCCAACACAAGGCCCATGCAACATTGATGCAGCCATTCCAATGCGATCTGCAACCAGGGATTCCGCAACCGCATAGAACTACGCACACACAAAGACATGCAAAGTGCAGAACACCAAGGGAGAAATAGGCAGAACCTTAAAACCATCAAAACCAGCGTGCCCGCAACCGCCTCACACACGAGCTGCCCTTCATCGCCGCCTGCAGCTACTTTACACGGAAAAAACACAAGGTTTTGTGCTCCGGCTTCCTCCCCAGCACAAGCCCCATGCAACATTCATGCAGCCACTATATTGCGATCTGCAACAAGGGATTCCACAACCGCAAAGAACTACGCACACACGAAGACACCTCCCCAACACAAGCCCCATTCAACATTCATGCAGCCATTCCAATGCGATCTGCAACCAGGGATTCCACAACCGCATAGAACTACGCACACACAAAGACACGCAAAGTGCAGAACACCAAGGGAGAAATAGAGAGAACCAAAAGAACACCAAAACGAGCGTACCCGCAACCGCCTCACACACGAGCTGCCCTTCATCGCCGCCTGCAGCTACTTTACGGGAAAAACACAAAGTTTTGTGCTCCAGCTTCCTCCCCAACGCAAGCCCCATACAACAGTCATGCAGCCATTCCAATGCGATCTGCAACCAGGGGTTCCACAACCGCATAGAACTACGCACACACAAAGACACGCAAAGTGCAGAACACCAAGGGAGAAATAGGGAGAACCAAAAGAACACCAAAACGAGCGTGCCCGCAACCGCCTCACTCACGAGCTGCCCTTCATCGCCGCCTGCAGCTACTTTACACAGAAAACACAAGGTTTCGTGCTCCGGCTTCTTCCCCAACGCAAACCCCATGCAACATTCATGCAGCCATTACCGTGAAGTCTCACAGCACACTTCATCAGGTAAAAGTCATCAGATGTAAAGTCTCACACCACCCTTCATCAGGTAAAAGTCATCAGATGTAAAGTCTCACACCACACTTCATCAGGCAAAAGTCATCAGATGTAAAGTCTCACACCACCCTTCATCAGGTAAAAGTCATCCGTAACTCGGAAGATTGCTTCCCAACTTCCTTTGATCAATACCAAGTCCCCAGTACAAGTTTGTGAAGTTTATGTGTCTGAACCTTCCGGCAGAAACACCATGGACATGAGATATGTTTGCTCAGTGATACCTGGACCTAGTTGAATCTGCTACATGGTAGCTGCGCTAGTTGAACAGCAGGTCCTGATCCATTGGTCAACTCCTCTGGAGATAAACATGCCGTCTAAGAGCGGTCATGAGTTTCCCCAAAGACAGGCCAAGCATTGGGCCTGTCGAGTGGCTCATGAACGCCTCAACAACTGACAAGACCTGGCCAAAGCCAGCTGGCCAGCGTTGACATCACATCCTGCCAAGGCAAACAGCGTTCAAAGTCAAAATGCCATGCACCTTAGATGCTATGTACCATCAAAAAAGGATCAGGATCATATTATCCTATTTTAGCACATCCTGGGTTCATACTCATATCTGATATTTTAAAATAGTTAATTTCACCAATTTTTACCAAACCATTTGCTTCATTGGATTAGCATTGCGAAGGTGGAATTGTGGAAATACATATATAATATAATTATTATATATTCAGTATATATATATATATATCATAGTAACGAAATGTTGCGAAGACATTCAAAATCCTTCCAACATCTACGAGCTTGCCGCGGCCTTGTGAGCTGTCCCATCTGTCAACCGCCAGGTTTCAGAGGCCTTGGCCAAGGGTACGAACTATCTATACCTACATTGTTCAAATGTCTCAGTCTTAACATACAAATGATGCATTATATGATACAGTATATATATATGTATATATACAATACAATACAATACATTACATTACATTACCTTACATTGCATTACATTACATTACCTTGCCTTGCCTTGCCTTACCTTACCTTACCATACATACATTACATTACATTACATTACATTACATTACATGGCATTGCATTACATTACATTACATTACATTACATTAATACATACATACATTACATTACATTACATTACATTACATTACATTACATTACATTACATTACATACATACATATTTACACTACATTACATTGCACTGCATTACATTACATTATATTACATTATATTACATTACATTACATACACATACATACACATACATACACATACATACACACATACACACACATACACACATACACACATACATACATTACATTACATTCCATTACATTGCATTGCATTGCATTACATTACATTACAATACAATACATTACATACATTACATACATTACATACATTAAATTACAGACATACATACCATACCATACCATACCATACCATACCACAACACAACACAACACAACAGTACAGTACAGTACAGTACAGTACAGTACATTACATTACATTACATTACATTACATATATATATATATATATATATACATGCAATCAGATATAAATCGTACAAATCTAAATGTGGACATTATCCAACTGGGATCAACTTGGGACATCTGGAAACCCGCTTAGATCCGAGCGATCCGTGCTGTGGACATTGGCTGCAGCAATTGCCTCATCGCTATATGTGGTGGCAACCAGTGGAATATGATGGGAATATGATGGAACTATACTGGGAAATATAACGGAAATATGGGGTTATACTAAGTCCAGCTCCAGTACTTCTTGCCTTAGCTCCAGCCTGGGACCATCTGGCCATCTGGGGCCCCTACAAGAAATCCCAAAATGTGATGCCACTCGAAGCATCCTGACACTGTGGCAGGCTTTTTGTCAAGGCATCGTTTTTGTCAATGCTGAGATGCACAACCCTGGAAAAGTCTCCGGTCAATTACTGTATATAATATATTTAGAATTGTATGTATTATATATAATATGTATATACAGCATACAGTATGTCAAGGGTTTCCAGCAATGACCCTGATGTTGCCAGACCCTTCCATAAAGAACAAGGACAGCCAAGACTTTCAAGTGGTCCATTTGGATGTCCTGTAGAAACCCTGGATTTGCGTGTCAATCTGAAGACAAGACCAATGATTTGCAAAAAGATTCTGCAAACATCCAGAGCTCTCTGAAGCAAAATTAAAAAAAAAGCATCTGTACAATAAAACAGGAGGATCCTGACTTGCTCAATGAATTCTACTAAATTCTACCGTGAAAACTCATTGATTTTCCACCGGCCTGCTGCCCTGACAGACCAAGATCGGCAAGAGCCTGGCGCGCCACAACTGGACCCCCCGTTTGGGGGAAGACTTGCCACGGGAGAACTCCCATGATGCGTCGCCTCCGAAATCACTTGGGTGCTATCATCTAGGCTCAGATTCAATCCGGATCTCAAGTCCTCGGTGCCAGCGAGCTCGGCTTGCAGGTGCAACATAAATTTTCCAAGTGAGTTTGAGTTTTGCCAACTCAGCGATCAAACAAACTACAGAAGTTCAAGAACCATCAAGAACCACTTTTGTTTGTAAACCGATGTAAACCGTTGCTTTTTGTGCTCTAAAAGTGTAGCCGCTTATCCAGTGGTCGATGAGGAATAAAAGGAATGCTGCATTGAGAGTTGTCTGCGAGTGTACAAACACCGCCGTCAATGACTGTAAAATTCAGCTGCAGTCTCTTGGATCGGCTTAGGTCATCTGCTCACGCATCAAAGAAGCTGGGAACTGACCAATTTGTTCACCCTAGTGTGTAGTCAGGAATATTCAGGCATGTTATGGCATGTTTCACTTCCCAAGTATATAGATTAGATTTGTATCCAGCAAACCAAAGACCCTGGACTTGGAAGTCCATTGTCTGACTCTTTAGCTGAATTCAAAGCACTGCCAGTTGGGAAGCCGCACTTCTACAGAGATCAGTCCGTCTCCATCGGAATCCAGGAGATCAAAAACCATACTCTTCACACGTTGATCTCCTGCAGTGCACTGGTGGCGTCTGTTGCAACAACGTCTATGGCTATGGCAATTGGACGTTGGATGATTCTAAGGCAAATGGTAAATTCTGATAAGGTTCTGACGTATTCAAGATTCGTTTGTTTTTTTTCCGCATTCAACAAAAGCAACATGTGCAAATGAGTAATATCAACCCCGGATGAAAAAAAACTTACTCTTAATCGGAGGTTTACTCAAAAAATAGTGAATTACTATTAAACTTGGTACCCTTCCTATTGATAAGCTGGGGGTTATCAATCCTGGGTTAACATTAATTAACCATAACTAACACCACATTTGTTTGTGGCTTTGCGGCAGCAGCTCCTTGGATGCCAGAATCATCCAAGGCTGCTGCTAAGAATCTGGTGTATCCAATGCCTGGCGACGGATCACTTGAAGTGGGAGACCAAAACTGTCAGGTGCCGTTCGAACTTCGAAATCGCGTTAAGAAAGAAACTGAAGACCTAAACAGGTGATATATAATTGATATTAATTGATATTAATTGACAATGATAGTATGTGGTGCTACATGGTGCTACAGTTCGCGTCGAGACCAAAACCCTGATCTTTCGCAGACTCTGCACATCTCTGCACCCTTGCGCTGCAGAAAATGATGCCAAGAGAACATCCGTTCTCTCCCAGCAGTCGCTCAACTTTGGAGAACCTTAGGCATCTAACGCACGGATCATGAACGGCAATAGTTCAAATATGTTCAAAATTCCTTAAGAATTGGGGTAGTCCTTGGCACAGTAGCATGATTCCGAAAGTCTTTAGACTGTGTGGTCCATAGGTTCGCTGATATTGGCTGGTTTTTTGATCACGAGAAGTCAGGAGTTCAATCATATTCTGCCACAAGACAGAGAACGTCTTCAAGTCTCGCCACGGCTGAAGGTGGGTTGCAAGTACAGTCGTTAAATGTCGTTAAAATAGCAGAGGAAGCGTGAACTTCTCCTAATTGCTCAAATTCATTCAAATTCTAGGAGGATCAACAGGCCATGGAAAACAACTGGTCATCCTGAGGACAATGCCAGCCGGCAGCAGGTTGCATTCCATGCATCTGCAAGAAGTGGCGCAAAGAAGTGATCGTCACCTGCCAGATCTATCTACAGCTGAGAAAGGGATAGAAGAAGGAAGCAAGTGAGCCATGAAAAATACCCTTAACCCATCCCAAAAACTGCTTGGTTCATAGGTATCTCCATATACAAGGGGTTGTCATTGTCCCCCAATAAACCAGGTATTATAATCCCCTACAACAACCAATCAACAGTGACCAGGGGATAAGTACTGACCGAAGTCAAAAAGAGCTGTCCACGCTGAATTCGCTTAACAAAACATGTCAAACACATTGGTGTCTGGCGCAGGTGGCCCTTCCCATGTTTGTTTCCGTCGCTCTTGCTCTTAAAATGCCCAACACATTTCTTTCCAACCTGCATGGCATGAACGGTGTCACAAAATAACATATTTGTCAGAAGCAACCAAGGCAACCAAGTAGCACGGAGCCGGAAATTTACAAAAATGAGACTCTAAGCTATGGGGGCAAAGCAGTTCGGCCATTGCTGGGTGTTCTTGGGATCGAATCAGTCAATGATGATGCAATTTGTTCATGCAGTTCTACTTGAACACAAAAACACTTAAATGATATTGGAGCATATTGGAGCGCTCTTGAAACCTTTGCCACACAACCAGAAATGAATATAATGTGGTAACATGTGGTAACATGTGGTAACCCAAAACCATCCCCAAAATCACCATTTTTTATGGGTTGGTAATCCAACCATCCCCAGTCATGGTAGGTTTATGGCCTCTCCATCTCCCAGGCGCTCCAGCTCAACAAAAGTGGCTCTGGCTAGAGCTCCATCCTCGTGATCAAGGTGGACATAGATATAAAATATATAGATATTATGGAAAGATAGATTTAGATAAAGAAATAACTTGAAATAACTTAGATATATATATATATGTATATAATTATATATATAATTATATATATAATTATATATTTATATAATTATATCTATATATTATATAATACATAGGCTATGATATGGATATCAATTTGAAATCGAGAATAGATATATGTGACAAAATAATAGATATATGTGACATTATGTGACTTGAAACATCGAAGAGATTCTGAATAGATTATTCCGCACTGGCCGGTGCTTTGTTTACCCGAATGACATTCGTAGAAAGTCCAAAGGCTTGACCTCTACCTGCCCATTTTACTGGTACTGCTCAGTGTTGTTGCTATTTCTGCCAGCTGCACAAGGTTTGGGTAGTGAGATGTAGTGAGACTTTGCAGAACGCACTCATCAAGACTTGAGGTGAGACAGTACATGTCAGAGGTTGATGACAGACGGTAGACGACCACTACATTTAAGATCATTTAAGCATTCAGCATCATTCAAGGCGCCTTTCGGCTTTCGCCCAGCAAGTGAGCAATTGCTGTCTGCGCCAGCTGTTTCAAGCCTCAGCTGATTGCTTCATGACCTCTCTCACTACGGCCATAGTTCCAACATGCTGGCACTACTGAGCAATTCACGACAACTATCGACAAAGTGGTCTAGGCGTAAGATCACATCCTGCAGTGCTTGAGGTGTCGTGGTTGGCAGAGAACAGCATCTTACACATGCGAGATCTCCGTCAATTATTCGTAAATCAAAACAACCTTGTGATCATAGTCATAGTCGGGGGAACATGGGGAAAGATAAATGCAGATCATTCAACAGAAACGGCATGCCCATCATTGCTAAATGATTGGTACATTTGCAACAAAGCTAAAACTGTTTTTTTTAATGCTTTTTTGGGTCATGGTGCCTGAGCAGACAGGGACGGAGGTGTTCCAGCAACAGCCAGGAACGGATGCTCCAGTGCTGCCTGCCAGGCGTAGTCAAGGTGTTGAAGGCAGACTTGTGATGTGGGAAAGGCTTCCACACAGGTCATGAAATATTCATTATAACTATTACTATTCATAACTATTCTACGTCATCATTGTTAATTATCATATCATGAACCCATGTGTTTGGATATTTTTGGGATGTTTTTGGGCCAGATTCTGCCCCCTGCTCGAAAAAAAGCTGAGCTGGCCTCGAGACTGATCCGTCCAGATGCATCCTAGCGTTGGATGTGTATTGTATATGACATGCTTTCGCAAGTACCTTTTGAATATTGATTCTATATCTTTCTATACTTTGAATGGATTGGTTTAAGGGAAAATCTGCAGGAAACCATAGATTTTCCCATTAATTATGGGTAAACCAATCCATTGATACTTAGATTCTAAGGATTTCTGATGTCTCTTGACGAGATGAGACTTTGGAGATGGACTTCCACAGCAGTTGCAGAAGGTTACAAAAAGGATTGATGCCTGAATGAATTCGCACTCAAGCCTCAAGCTGTATCCATCACTGGCACTCAACTGGGTACCCGGTCCCATGTCAACAGCTGATGCAGCAAGTCAGCAGCTTCAATAGAGCAGCTGAGGCCCTCCAAGTGCCCCTGCGAACAGCAAGGGTAACTTAACTCAGGTATATATATATATATATGTATCTACGGATCTTCTGCTTTGGGTGTTGAAATTGTTTGGCTTTGGAATTAAAAGACTGATGAGATTGACTGCATCCTAGGAGCAGTTTCTGCAGCTAGCAGGCTGATCTGCATGGGCTATGAATCCTATCATATTTACATAATTTTACATACATATTAGTAATATTTTGTCAAGTTCAAGAACACAGCTTCAAGAGTTCCTTGCCAAGAGCTTCGTGAAAGGTCATCACGACTTCAATCGTAAGCTCGTGCTACCCAGGCCAAATGATGCCCCCCGAATCTGCTTCAAACCCATGTCCTCGAGATCCTTTTGAAGAACTCCACGCTCGCTCATCTCCTATCAGTTTTGCAGTTTTGCAACAACAGACACGGAAACACACACGAAAACACACACACACGCACATCGACATAAAGTGCACACCATGTCATGGCCTTGAAGATGGCATCCTCACTGGTGGAGAAAGGGAATTGGCCCGTCAGCAAGATGTGGAAAATGACCCCTAAAGACCTGCAAACATGTCGGCTTTGTGAATTAGCGCAGTAGAATACAATTTTTATACAAACAATGCAAATTTGAGTCTGTCCAAACAGTTGCTATCATTTCTTCACTCGCGGAATACTACTTCGAGTATAATGTACACCAATGATTACTAATATGGTAAACCCAATAAGAAACTTATGATTTGGGAACGGTGTATACAGTATACATGTGTATACATGTTTACAATCCATTTTGTGGTCATATTGGGGATGGTTTAGTATTGAGTTTACCGCATTACTTCGTTTATCTCTTGGAAATCTCAGTGCTGGAAGTCGGCCGGCGCACCACACATCGTCACTCTTGGCTGTGTGAGCACCCTTCAACTGCTGCGGAGAAGCGTACCTTGGACAGTGACAGCTTGGAGTAGAGGTCGTTGTCACAAGAGCACAACGGATATATCTAGATATTTGGTATTTCCTACAGAGCATCTCCCACAATCTCCCACAAGACTTTTCCGAAGGACCACAGCATCCACAGCAGAGTGCATATCTTCAAACAACTTTCAATGGTCTCTACATCTAAACACGCTCTGATCTGTCCCGGCGTTAACGTCACTTCACCACTGTAGGCTCGATCTACTGAGTATCCACGCAGCAGTGTTCCATCGTACTTGCTCTCTGCGGACCAAGTACCATCCTGCCATGGTGCCCATTCCATGAACGCTATAGCACGATATGAATATGACATATGTGACATAATATGGCCGTATTCCATTAACATACTGACAACCGATGACAACTGTATGAAGTTCTCGTTAGTTAGGATAGGCCTTGCCCATCTTCCTATCATCATATAACCCTGCATACCCCCCTACACTTTCACCATCATTTCATAACAATCTCATAAAACCACACTTCCAAAACATCATCTAACCAAGATTTCAAAACAATCTCATAAAACCATTATTCCAAAACAAATTTGAACCATCATTTCGTAGCAGTGTCTCAACTCAATCTTTCCAACCATCATTTCAAAACAGACTCAACACGAACCATAGCAGAAATCATTTTGAAGATGATACCAAACTCAACAATCTTCAAAAGGATTCTCAACAAACAGTCTACAACAACCAAAAAAACAAAAAAAAACTCAAACAACCTCAGCATTTCCCAAACCATCAAAAAAATCATCACAACCAACAACCAGAATAATTATTCAATAAATCTAGCAACAAATTTACTGAATAATCCTCACATAAAAAAAATCGAACAACATCAAACCAAGAACGTAAACCAGAACTACATCACGTAGAAAAGATGGGCACGGTTAGGTAGCTTCAAAATCCACGTGGCGCTGCGCTTTTTGGCAGTTGCATTGCTTTGGCTCCCTCACTTCGCAGCTTTAAGCTTCTTCAACTCGCTCTCTGCTGCTTGCGCGCGTTCCTCGGCCGCATTGCGTTTGCCTGTCTCAGCTTCGGCACGACGTGTCTCAGCTTCGGCACGACGTGTCTCAGCTTCGGCACGCTGTTCGGCCTCTTCGCGTTTCTTCCTTTCCAGTCCAACGGGAAGTTCCATGATGAGTTTCTGGTTGAAGTGGAACAGTTGTGCAGGAGTTGGCTTGTCAGCATTGATGGGAGGCTTACTTGCCTCCTGTCCATTGAACATTAACATGGTGCCTTCATCTTGCCCGCGTTTGCGGGCAAGGTCAAGCAACCTCTGCATCTGGTCAGACTTGTTGACCACGCCTCCCCCGTCTGCTGTTGTTACTTCGACCAAAAAGGCTGCGCCTTTCAATTTTTGTAAAAACTCTTTGACTGTGGTGTGGGAGGCCTCGTAAGAATCCACTCTTTTTTCCACGATAGAAAAGCCTGAGTCCATGTTTCCTTGACTGTCTGACAGTTCGGGTTGTTCAGGAAACTTGACGATGAAGTCCACTTCTGCTGCTCCCAGCGCCAAATTGTATGCTGCCCAGCGGGCACTGTGAAGATTCAACCAAGATTCTGGAAACATCTCCTGCCACAACCAACGCAGCTCTTTGTCTCCTCTCCCTCCTTTCTCCAGCTTGCCCGCGATGTACTCCTTGCACAAAATCTTCACAGTCCAGGCTCTCTTCACATCTTCCCCCAAAGCTTCACCTGTCTCTGAACTGAAGAAACCATCATATCAAAACCCTTTATGCCATGATGAAGAACAATCATATATATGTTTTAAATCATGATTTGAAAAGCATTCAGCAAGGACAAGCAAACAAATATAGCCCAGTTGTGAAAGCATCAACTGACTACTATTGAAATGAAAAGGATGAACCGCCTGAATTCAGAATGATTAAAGATATAAATGAGATATTGGAAATCCAAGGTGAGGAGAATGAAGATATAAATATAGTTTTGGAAAATAATATTTTTAACTGAGGTATTCTTCCAGCTAGTGAAGAGTGGATATGGACCAAGAATAAGCTGTCAATCAATCATAACAGAAATCAGACTAAAATTAGGTAAAACAAAATTTATTATAAAAACTCAAAATTTGATTAAGTCATCATGTGATGGATGTATAGCAGTTGATGATGAAATAACATACAACAGAATGAATAAGGCAATGTTTAATTTCAATAAGTCTTTATTTAATCCATTAC
>Ga0126342_10011669_pt1 | contig 15686 bp, 11 predicted proteins | sample Cyp1metagenome_FD_92528 | JGI IMG/M metagenome (GOLD analysis project Ga0126342, IMG submission 92528) | Coral microbial communities from Lord Howe Island, Old Settlement Bay, Australia - Cyphastrea 1 metagenome | ecosystem: Host-associated > Invertebrates > Cnidaria > Coral ...
GGAATAATTCATGGATCCAGCCGTGGCGCACTCAAGTCGTCCAGGAAATTCATCAAGCTTCTGTCATTCTTCATGTTGTTTTCAGGGATTGGCCGCACTTATGAGATTTTATGTATATACATATTATGTATCATCAGCATCATCATATACATACATATATATATATATATATATATTATGTATGATTATGTATGTATGTGTATGTTTGGTCTATTAGGTCTTTTAATTGCATGTATTTTCCTGCTTTTCCTTGTTCCATTGTTGCGCTCCCCTGGCCAAAAATCAGCACACGCCACACAGGACCTCTCAGCAACCCGTTATGTAGCCATGAAGGCTGGACAGATGAAGCTTCCAGCCTTCCCAGAACCATCGAACCTGCCAGAAGCCACGGGCCAGGTCCAAAAGAGCGCTCCACACTACACCGAAGCAGCCTATGATGAGATCGAACTCCTGGCCGAGGCAGCGGCTTCACAGTAATCCACATTTTTTTTTGTTTGGAATTGTTTTTAGAAAAAATAGAAACACGTCATATCCCATAGGATCCATGTATGCTATATATGGTAACATTTACCATCAATATACCCCAAATGTTAGCATATACCAGCACCATGGATCCTATGGGTATTAGATCAAATTTCATGTCCAGGTGTTAGATGATATTTGATCTGGGGTGAAGCCACCAACGGATGGAGGTTTCCATGGCCAGGGGTTATAGCTGGTTTAGTTCATGGAAAAACCTTTTAAACTATATTAAAATTGGGATGATTTAGGGATATCCTAAAATTTTAGGAATCATCCATATATATATATGTACATACATCATATGACTTATATGACAGATTAATGTGGTGAACTGTTTAAGCATTACATCTTTGATGTTTAAACGAGTCGACCAAGCCGGAAGACCTCGATCATCCCTAAAGAGGGGACACCATCCCCCCAAGAAAAACCAGAAATTTTAGTGGAAACTGATCGTTGGAATTTCTATTTAAGGACTTAAAGAAATAATTACTTGGATCTATTTAGATCTATTTGGCAGGGTCTATGTTTCTATGTTAGTTGCGGGTATGATGATCATTTCCTTGAACCAGCGGGAATCATTGGGATTCGTTGTGAGTTGTTTCAATCACGTCTTATTTCCCATCCTGTGAAATGTATGTTGGGTTGATCATACCACCCGACTTGATCTGGTTGGTGGTTTGGAACATGAATTTTATGACTTTCCATCTATTGGGAATAATGATCCCAATTGACTTTCATATTTTTCAGAGGAGTGGCTCAACCACCAACCAGTGATATTTATGCCATGTTGGTGATATCTTGGTGAGGGCGCCTTCGATCCTTCGGGCCTTCCTATGTTGCCTGAGGATCCCATGCATCAACTGTTGCGGGGGTGGTTAACCACCGATTGCAGCCTTGCGAGGCAGCCAAAAGAAGCAAAGATGCAGCATGGGAGGTCGGGCCTGACACATCGCATAAATTTGCCTTGTCTAAGCTCTAAAAGCAGTGGAGATACGTAATTCGAGAAGAGATATGATGAAGCTAAAGCCTTTAAAGCCGCCAAGTGGAGGATATGAAATGTTCGATAACTGGCAACACACCAATCATGTCATCATGTCGTCATAGTCACCATCCCATTGGTTCATATTGGTCCCATTCCATGCCAGCCAGGAAACTCAGAAAGGACCTTTGAGGGAGCTCTTTCCAGATGGGGGAGAAGGCTTCACCGGAGTAGTCCAGCTCATTGTCGCTTGGCGTAACCAAAAAAACCTCTGGAAACCTCGTGAAAGACGTACCCGGATCTGGCCTTTTTCAAAGATTCCCCATGAGACAATCGCAGATTCATCCACAGGCTGATTTCGCCATGGGATTTTGGGCTGGGTTGGTCAATCGGCTGGGGTGGAAGCCTCGCAGCTCCTTCCGAGGACTACTTCGAACATTTTGGTGTGAACGGGAAGCATGCACTTTGCACGCATGAGGGGTCGCTGTGAATATTGGAAAGGGCAGGAATGAAACGGACATCTGTGGCTACCATGCGCCTGTGAATGTCAGATTCCTACAGCCTAGGGCCTGCCTACCTTGCGAATTCTTATTCATGATCACATGTGTTTAATTGTGTATATATATATAGATGTGTGTGTGTGTCAATATGTATCATTATAATTGATTATCCATGCAATATTCATGCAATGAGCTAAACCCAAACGCCCAAAGCATCCCCAATTCGGATCGGCCTGGTTCGCTGTGGCGTTGGTGCTGGATCACCCAGTGAAGTGCCGTGGACATTTCGAATATGCATAGCAAGCTGATAGGTACATTTGTGGAAACATTGGATGTTTTTCTTAACATCCCCCGATAAATACCCGCGATTGCCTAACAGATCCAAAAATGGAGATAGTATGCTGAAGGCCATATGTTTGGATGATGTGGCCCTCCCTAAAAACCCAAACATAAACATGCTAGTAGTACGGCCAGGTGCTGTGTGTTGCCCGGAAGGTTCAAATGGCATTTAAACATGTTTTGAACATTATCCTTCAACATGCTCAAACACCTGCGCAGGGCCATTTTTTTTAGATTTCCCAGACGACCCTAAACCCCAAAACCCTAAACCATCCTAAAACCTAAAACCCCAAACCCTAAAATCCCAAACCCTAAAACCCTAAAACCTAGGCTCTGAAAACTTTGAATCCTAAACTGGAAAATACTAAGTATACGCAGTATTTTCTGCAATCTCTCCTAATTATCATATATTCAACAGCACGACATTCTCAATGTTAATGTCTGGGCAACTCACGGCATCTGTGGGTAGTAGGTACGCGATGCATTAAAAATGGCCACGATCCAGGTCTGCATGGTCTTTGAGACGATGGGTCCGAACGTTTTGGCCCTCATCAAGAGGTCAGCTGGGCGAGGTAGGTGTTAAATTGCAAGGGGATGAGCACTGGGATATTTATATACAACTGACACAGTGACACATTGATATTCTACTGGCATTGCTTACATGGGCCGTGCTTAGACATATGGTGCACCATCCACATCCCGGTCTTGCACCCAAAAACTTGACATAACTTGACCCTTTCCCAAGCCCCGAGCCCAGGTACAATTTCAAAGGCATTCCCGTGGATATTGTCCGGAAGGTCACCACTCACACCTTAATTGGCTTGGATTATTTGCACCTTGGCTGCCGCCAGGGACGAGTTCAGTCTTGATCAGTACCCCAACAGGTTCTCCATCCTGGGCACTTTTTGAAACTCTTGTGGGTCCCTGGAAGGTTTAGGCAAGCAGGTGTTGACCACAATAAACTCCCAGTCACCCCACAGTTACTTGAAGTAAGCCGACTGTTTTTTCAAACATGTTGTGCTTGTCTTTTTCATTTGCAGGTCCGTTCTTCTAGGCAAATTACCCAAACATTTGATGGTCAAATCTATTTGGGCTACCTAGAAAAGTTGCCTTGGGATCCTTGAAGCTGGTCTGGGAGCAACCTGGGCATCACCATACCACCATACGCACATATACATGCCATGCCATTGCATTTCGTAACGTTCCGTTACGTTACGTTACATAATATTACTTACCCATAGGATCCATGTATGCCATATATGGTAACATTTACCATCAATATACCCCAAATGTTAGCATATATACCATACATGGATCCTATGGGTTACAATACGCACTTTTATGTGAATATATACCATTATATATATATTATATATTATATATATGTGTGTGTGTGCGTGTGTAGGTAGAGAGATAGAGAGAGAGAGAGAGACCTCCGACCTCAGGCACCGGGTTTGTGGCATCATCCACACGGATTTGAAGCCAGAGAACGTGTTGCCTGAATTTTCATGATGCTGCAACATGGTGATTCAGTGGGATTGAATGGTGTTTTAGTGCTGATTTAATGGTTATTGAATGGAAAGTAATGTTGATTTAATGGTTATTTAATGGTGATTCAATGGAATTTCATGGAATTGAATGATGGTTTAATGGGGCTTAATGGCTGTTAAAAACATATGTCCTGGATCTTTCATCGAGCATTTCATGGGGATTCAACCAATACCTTTTTCACCCCGGCTTCGCTGAGCCCCAGCAACAACCACGATTTTTCCGGGGCGAATCTCAACTATCTATGGCTGGGGAGGTAACTTTTGGGTGAGTCACCTGTGGGGGTCGTTGGTTGATATGTTTCATGTTTTATTGTGTGGGAAATCGACCAGAAATTGGAAGCGTTTAGTTCAAAGTCACCGCTTTGGGGTTGTTAAGTGACCATTTCAATATAGTGACTTGAAACTGATAAGATTACCTTGAATTTAAAGACATGGACAGAATTGGAAAGATATGGAAAGTGCATTGACATGGACAGCATGGACAGTGGATCTTTCGAAGTCTGCAAAACTTGGGAAACCTCGAAGGTTGGTGGGCTGCCCCCGGGGCGTTCCCGTGAACAAGACGGGCGTGCCATTGGTGGGCAATGTGGATCCCGCCGCGGTGGCTGCGAACTTCAAGAAGGACACAAGCGCCAAAAGCGAGGAAAAGAAGGGCAAGAAGAAGGACCCGCTAGTACTTGGGAGCGCAGTTGGGATGAGAAGAATGGGTATCACTCTATATAGAAAAACTATGAAAAACTGGTTGGTGGTTTGGAACATTTTTATGACTTTCCATCTGTTGGGAAAAATCATCCCAACTGACTAATATTTTTTCAGAGGGGTTGAAACCACCAACCTGTATATGTATATATATACATATATATATATAGTAGGAATAGTAGGAATGTAGTAAGAACCTCCAGAGCTTGGGATATGGGACCCCTACAACTATGATGAGACATAGACCACTTATTAGTAGAACTGCGGGTTCAAGACCCTTGTGTATTAGTCATAAAAGACGATAAAGTTAATCCAATCCCCTTCATATTAAACATCCCCTACAGAAACCATGGTCGTGGATGTCGGCAACAAAGGCACAAGTTTCGAACCATACAAGATTTCTGAAGTGAGTACTGCACCATTTAGCAACTTGAGGCAATGGCATATCCAGCAGATTCATGTGCACGTGGTTGATTTTCCACTGCCCCGTATGTTTATCAGATGGTAAAATCCCCGCCCTTTAGAGTTCTAGACTACCCTTCCAGGCAGTCTGATGGCAGAGGCCCCCAAAAAGATAGACAATGCACAGTAGCAGTGCGACAACTTCTAGTTGGTCCCTTCTGGGCTCATCACGTCAGGACAAAAAGTTTGATGAAGAAGGCCGGGCAAGTGGGCTGAAACAGAAATACAATCTGGTGTCATCATGGCTAGCTGGGAAATTCCTTATAAATGGAAATCTTACTGTAATGAGAAAATATTCTATACATATATATATACACATATAAATGGTGGATTTTCCATTGCCATGCTTGATTACTCAAGGGTACCTGGCTGATGTTCAATATGTTTTCAAATTATGGCTCTATTATTGCCCAGCAAAGGTGGTATGGAAAGCGGCCATGAGAATATCCAGACTGGGGTCCCATTTGGTCTCTGATTTTACACCCCAGGAAAAGCCAAATTGACCGAGCTGAATGATGACTATATATATATATACATACATATGTATATATATATATACACATAGGTCTTGAACGTGTCAGAAAACCGCACCCGTGACATTCCAGGTTTTCAGTTTTGGCCTATTCAACCTTATAACTATGTATTATTTCAAGTTGTCCTCATATGACTATACCCCAACATTATTCCGGCATTGGTCAAAACTTTCTTTTATTGTTTTAAAGGAGTACTGTTTGAAATACTACTAATACCAAGGCTATCTATGCTTTCCAGTGTTCTGTGCCCTTTTGCTTTATCAAGCCGAATCATACCTATAATTACCCAGTCGCAACACTACTCGCAGACTTGAAGGGGACATGTGCAGGATTTGCCTCCTTCAACCCACTTGGGTGCAAATATCATGATCCCAACCGCAAATGTTACCTTAAATCATCGAAATCTATCGAAATCTGCTTACGCCCACTCCGCTTAAATTGTACCCCAAAGATGTCTCGAGTCTCCAAGAACTCCAATGGCCCAGAGCTGGTTCCACCGCAAGGTTCAGATGTCGAAGATGAAGCTGCACCCAGACCTCCACCTATGCTGGTTCCTTGACGTCAGCTATGCCGTTCTGGGAAAGACACCATTGGATTTTTTTTTCACAACGTGGGACCGCCCCAGTTCTAAGTTGCTTTATGTAGCTAAGGTGTAAACTATATAGTTAATAGTTCTAGGATGTTATAAATAATGTATAATATCTATAAACTCTGATTATTGGAGTTCTAAACCACCTTAGCTAGGCCCTAGGTGGCCCATATGTCGGGGATCATGTTGATGTTGGGCAGATCCATGGATCCCGCACACGGAAGGTATGCAGAAATATCCCATTTTTCGAAGACAGTTTAAGATTTTTTTAAGTCGTTGAATAAATGTTGAATCCCATTCAAAAAACCATATCAGCCTTTTTTTAACTCCAGGTAGAGTCACAACTGATCCATCGACATAAATCTGGATCAGTTGTAGCACGGATCAACCAATGCCTTGCGGCAAATCTTAGGTCCATGACCCCATGCAAACAGCTCCTCCTGAGCCTATAGAGCCTCCCTACATGACGCTTGGACGCGGTGCTGGTCTTGCTGGTCTTGAACTCTGGGGACTATCCCAAAAGATTGCCGTTGAAATAATCGCAACTAGGGAGTCTAGTGATGATTAAATCTTGTTCTCCCCACGCTTTGGCACGGATCAACCAGAGGATTTGGAGGTTCCAAACCAGACAATCCTGTGTGGCAACAGACAATGTGAAGATCCAACAAAACTGTGTTCGTATAGAGAAATAGCTTCAGACAATTTCTGATTCTCACATCAGTAGGTGGGCCCTAAAGTCCCTAAAGGTCATGATTGTTGACCCATATTTCATGAGTGAACTTTCCTAACATCCATGATGGCAGCCATGGCAGCCCATCCGCCCCTCCGGCAGTCGAACATGGCTGGGAGATGCCGAACTTAATGGGCCAATGGGCATTTAAACGGAAACATGATCTATAAATGCGACATGTTCGACATGTTCAAAAACGTTTTAAAAACGCTTTCCATTGCCATGTGAAATTGACTCATTTGTAAGGCGGGAAGCCATTAGTACCCTGCAGCCCTGCAGGAAGCCATTTTTGAAGCCAAGCCGATCAGATCCCACTCTGTTGTCTTCATATGGTGTCTCGGCACGGACCTAGAGATTGGGATGCTTGGTTAGCGCCACGAATGATTTATGATAGACTAGACTATCAGATTGACTTTTCAAGCAGCTTTTGTAATATCAATAAATATATTTTTTTTGCAGGCGATTTTGCATTTGCAATGGGTAGGCAATAATGGATACGGATGGGGATGGGGATGGGAATATAGTCAGCAGTCATTGGCATCCAATGTGTAACATGTAATTTAACATGGTGTAACCATGATATTTCCACCACAGACACAGCTTTGTACTTCAGCTCATTTGACATTCGTGCCTCGAAACTAGGGTTGTCTACATTTACATTTGGTTTAGACGTAAAATGATCCTAAAAGCTTTACAATCCACATATCCACCCCATATATCCCCGTAGAAAAAGACAGTCCCTCATAATGGGAAAACCATGCATCGAATTTGGGATTGAGAGATGTTCTGTCTACTCCAGTCTAGCACAACCACTTTGTCGTATATACAGTAATGCATATTTACTGCAATACAAAAAGGCAACCAAGTCATGAAATATAAGGTATATATCTATATGCCAATGCCCACATATTAATATAGACATTTTAACATATCTGCATATACTATTAAAATACTATTATGATGACATCAATGATTTATTGGTACTGCTGTAGTCATTCTATAAGTGTTGTTATTCTTCGTTGTTCTTGGTTGCGTTCATTGGTGTAATGACTAGAGAGACGCATTGGGATATGTCCATCTCAGTGGGGTCGCTCCGAGGCGATGACTCCATTGCATTGAACCGGCCTTTGTACAACCACGCGGGAAGCTGCTTGGCCGAAAAAACCATCGATCACCCGCGGCTTCAAGTAATCCAAAATGCCCCTGTTGTTTTAACAATCCAAACGCCAAATTCAAAGGAAACCCAAGTTTAGTCTTGGAATTGGTTGACATTACTTTTTTTGAAGTTTGAGACCCCACCAGGCTGGATGATGAATGATCCAAGTAGACGACCATATGATATATCTGGTGTGGCTCCAGAGGCACCCAGCTGAATAGCTGTGCCATTTCAATTCTGTTGTCAAATGTGTTCATCTTTTCCCACTCAGACATTCAGACTGGAATAGCTTACGTGATTAGCACTTATAACCCATTCACTGTGACATTTCTTCAGACCTTTTTCAGACCCTACATGTGAAAAAACCAGCCAACCAGCCATCAAAAATCGAGCCCGCAGCATCCAACCCACCCACAAATCTGCGCCCAGCTATGCCCAGCTAGGTCTGATGAAGGTCCCTCCTCCCGGAGTCCCCGTGCCGGCTCCCATGCCGCCCAGCTCCTCTTCCGGAGTAGCCAAGCCGGAGAGCCCCTTGGATGCGGAGTGCCCAAGCCAGGAAATCCCTTGTTGGAAACCTATGGGAAATCCCAACAAAAATCCAGAGAAAATCCCATGTGACATGGTGAAATCCTATCCAAAAGCTGACACATCTCATAATCGCATGGTTTCTTGCCGAAAAACACTTAAACAATCTTGAACCAAAGCTAGAAATGCTAGAAAAAGGATGGGGATGGGTTCGGGAATGGTCGATTTAGCTCCAATTTATGGTAATTTCGATGGTGAAACAGCTGGAGTTTTACGGCAAATGTGGCCTGCGCTGTCAACCCCGGATAAATACAGCATTATAACATCGGGGGGTGACCAAAATAGTTATAACATGTTATGACTTATTTAGGACACTGCCACCACCCTATTGGGTCCTATCAGTCTGGGTATGCCTGGGTCCCTGGTCCCTATATTTCCACTACATCAAAATTTTGTGGTTTTGTTGTTTTGAGTCTTCAAAAGCATGTATGTTTTCTTTTCTTTTTTTCCGGATGCCCAAGTTTGAGCCATACCTGACCGGATTTTTCTACACCTGGCAATATTTGTCAGCACCATTTGCTGAATCACCACCATCAGGAACAAATCCATCAACGTCATCATCCATCATTGATGTCTGTAACAATGTTTCCTCATTGTTTCTTCAGCAGCTGGCAGCTGCCGTCAGCACCATTCGCAGTCTTGTCCAGGTATTGATGAGAAATTGATCGAGGAGGTTTTGGGTTTGGATTTGTTTGACCATGACGGTGTCACCTACAAAGTGGCCGACTTGGGCAATGCTTGCTGGGTGGAAAGGCGGGGGACCAACTCCAGGGACTGTCAGATCTTGCTGATAAGATCTAGCTGGGCCAGCTCCCTATCTCATAGGATCCATGGTGCTGCCATATATGGTAACATGGATCCCATCAATATACCCCATTTATGTTAGCATATATACCAGCACCATGGATCCTATGGCTATTTGGGTCTGTATTTTATATCTGGCTGGTCTTGGAGATCCCGTGATCTCCATTGGGAATTCCTCACAGCTGGAGGCACTTCTCAGATGACATCCAGACGCGACAGTACCGCTCGCCTGAGACCATCATTAATGCAGGATATGATACCTCAGCCTCTTGGCAAAGATACCTTTTCTAACCAACATCTTTTAAAGCGCGAGAACGGAGAAAGGCTGGTGTGATCTGGTGTGGCCTTTGGTCAATCGAACATATCTGGAAAAACCATCTTTTGGTTGGAGAAAATCTGTAGATACCTTGCTGTACTGGGATTTTGTTGTGAATAGGCAAGGTGACCAGAGGATATCTTGAGGGTTTTACGGGGCCACGTCGCTTTTGTTGGTATGCGTTAGTGACTGTTAGTCCGGGGGCTCCTCATCATGTGATGGATCCAGCGGTTTTCCTCTGATATTGCTGTATATAACATATTCTCACGATGCACCAGGGCAAATGACGCGAACCTCGCGTTTGAAACGATGGATCATAAGTTCCCGTTATCATGCGTTTCTTTTACCCCAAGAGTGGAACGTATGAAGCCCGATGAAATCGTATATGTAGCTTGTTTCCCCGGGCTACATTCCTCATCCCTCATCATCCCTCACCATCATCCATCATCATGTTGGTTAATCAAATAACATCAGAAAACCGGAGATGGCTACTTTAGTATAAGTACACTTGATTTATTTCTTGCATACGCCTTGGCAGAATGAAAGTTACGAATCTCAGCTGTCCTTTGTCATCCTTTGTCCAAATGTCCCAGGCAGACATTTGGTCCTTGGCATGCATGGTTTTCGAGCTGGCCACGGGTGACTATCTGTTTGATCCCAAAGCCTCAGACGAATATCCCCGGGACGAGGACTGTAGCGGCTGTAGCGGGCGATGGCCATGAAGCCATGGTGATTTCTGGCTGATGCTTGGATTTGTGGTTGCATACCCATAGGATCCATGTATGCCATATATGGTAACATTTACCATCAATATACCCCAAATGCTAGCATATATACCAGCACCATGGATCCTATGGGATATTGACCATATTGACCATATTGATCAACGAAAGCCGAACGATAGAGAATCTCTACGCCCTTTTTCGAATGTATTTTGGAATGCAAAAAATGGTTTGCGGATTCCATCCTTTTTTGGGCAACAAAAATGGGCAAGCCACAACAACAGGGTCAACAATGGAAAAGATATGGATGCCCATGGGGGATGTCCCAGCCATGGTTGATGACACCGCCATGGGTCATTCCATTAATCACCACTAGTCACCACCATTTGACCATTATTAACCACTACACTAGTAACCCATGGTTATACCACTAAAAAAATCATGAATAACCATCAATAACCACTATTATAGCATTATTAATAAATTATTAACCACTATTCAATATTCATCACTTGCAACCACTATACAATTAATCATTCCAACAACCTCTATGTAGATGAACCATGATGAACCAACCATTATTAAATATTAACCACTTTTAACAACGGTTACACCACTATTCATCCAACGGTTTAAGCGCCAGGACCACTTGGCACTTTTCATTGAGCTTTTGGGGCCAATGCCCAAGGATCTCATCAGTCGTGGAAGGTGCCCCCACGTCGAATTAAAAAGAGCTTGGCCGCCCCGGAATGGAAAACGCTCATGAATCACTGGTAATTATACATACCTGGAAAAGTTATAACGACCTCACTGCGACCTCACTGGAATCATAGTTCATAAGGGAAATCATCCCAAAATGGCATTATTTCAGGTTAGTGAAACATTATAATTTACCCAGACATATACGTATAGCATGAGTCAGTATGAGTATGTAATGTAATAAGATGCACACACACACACTTGCTCACACACGCATCTATATATATATGTGTGTGTGTTTGATTGCGTGTGTGATATATATATATATATGTGTGTGTGTGTGTTTGAGTGTGTCTGCGCATGTATGTATACGATATATATATATACCTCCAAAACATCCCCAAAAAAATCCATGATGGATAATCCACCGCGTCCCGCAGGCGGTCGAGCACGTACTTCAACCGCCGCGGGGAACTTCGACACATCAAGTCCCTGCGCTATTGGCCGCTCGCCGAGGTGTTGCCCCTTGGCGCCAGCGGAGTGGGAGGATGTGGGAGGCCTGGAACGCTGGACTTTGAGTGTGAGTATCCCCGAGATTGATATTTATTGTTGAAATTTATTATGAGTTGGCATTGGGAATGCAGATGATGTAATACCAACTTAACTTAATTTACGAATTTATTGTGCATTATGAGTTGGTATTATTGGGACTGCAGATGATGTACAGTAATTATACCAACGTTTGTCTAAACCTTACATGTCAGGATATGTTTTATGATATTATCTCTGTGTGTTTTGCATGCATGCAGATCGTAGTAGTTTGAACGGAGTGTACAAGGCATAATGACCCTGTTACCAGAATAACCCCATTTCAGTGACGGGGGGGATTGTGCATGTCCTATTGATGAGAACATGCCGACCACTGCACATGTATATTCATTCAATGGCCATCATTTGAAAATTTGCAAGTGGTTGACTACTAGACCAGATGACATGGGTGCAGTTGAGTTTAACTCTGAATCGAATGGTTCTATCCAAAAACCACATGTCTTTATTCAATTGTTTCAAGGGAAATTCTATGGCAAACCCTCTAATTTCGGATGGCAGCCACTGCACACATCATTTTCGATTCAACCCCTCACACAGACTTCCCAGTCCTCAGTTTTTCGACCAAGGCTACAGAAGTACCACATGCATGCGATCGAGGCAAAGAGTTTGGCGTCATTCTTGCTGCCAATGCTGCAGCTATTGCCGGAAGACAGGACCATCTGGGACCACATGGAGCTGGAGGGATGATTTTTATGGTGATTTCACCCGGAAAGTAACTGATGGTTTCGAGTTTCTGGCTTTATGTGTGAAACCTTCGTTGGTGAGTTGAACCACCATGGGGCATATTTTGAAGCCCGAAAAATGGGATCATCTCGACTTTGACTAGAGAAGACTACAGAATCTACAGAGAGAGAGAGAGAGAGAGATATATATATATAGACAGGTTGACAGTGCCGAGCAGGAACGTGGATAAGCTCCCAACTTTTTAGAGTTAACCACTTCATTTGGGGGGTTCTGTAGGATATTGATGCACCCTCAGGTGCTACGGTGACCTGCACTGCAGGATTTCCGCCAAGGCTGCCTTGGAGCATCCATGGTTTCGACCTCAGATGGCTGGGAAATCCCCGAACTCTGCTGGGAGGTTTATTATTTGGGGAAATCATCGAACTGTACTGGTTGGTGATGTTACTTGGTTTCTAGACATTATCAACCATAGTAGTTCATATATCCACCCCTGGTTGGTGGTTTGAAACATTTTTTTATGACTTTCCATATGTTGGGAAGAATAATCCCAACTGACGCACTCATATTTTTCAGAGGGGCGGGTTGAAACCACCAACCAGTGTATAAATGGATCTAAATGGTGGGTTTTCCGGCAAACCATGTTTGATTGCTGGAGGGTAGTGTCTACAGATGTACGTTTGTCTGAAAATAGGGTAGCCTTGAAAACCCAATGGATTATTATGGCCGGTACCCAATTTTTTTAAAATAAAATTTGGACAAGCCGCGACAAGCCCATATATAACAAACACAGAGTGGATTTGGTTCAATATGAACTGTCAAACAAACCATGGATGGACTTAGATAAACATATACAGGTTGGCAAGTTGTTTAGAGGCATGGTGTTTGTGAGCCCCCCAAGCTGAGAAGTGGCTGGGTTGAAACCATGGTTGCGAATTAGTAATGCACATCCGAAAGTAGGGATAGTCTAACCACTCCGTCGCCGACTTTGGGAGCAGCGTCATTGGTTCTTGATGTTTGGTATTGGACTCAGATGCACATTTATTTTGGCCGGTGGTTAGACAAAAAGAATCAACAAGAAAAACGGTGGTGGGTTTGAAGCTACCAAGTAATATTGATTTCAATGCAAGGGGCCACTAAAGGGCTACTGGCCTCCGTCACAGCGTGGATGTCTCAAGAATTCGATCATAGCCTCCGTACCTTTTTTGCCCCGGATATTCCCAAGGCTGTTCAGAAATCAGCATGCCCCCAGGAGGGTATTGAATAATGAATATCACGACTCTTTGTATTCAATTAATAGAATTGAGGATGGAATCTTATTAAGGGATTGCCTGTACATGATTTTCCCAGAGGCTATGGTGATGTGGGGGTCCAGCCGCCCAGCCGTCCAATTTCTCTGATGTTTTTTGTTCAGCCATGATTCAAGGGCGCCGTAGGGTGTTCCGTTCCGCTCTACCATGTGCACTGGTGGCCCTCATTGTTTGCGTTCCATTCCAATCTGCCATGGTCGCTGGTGGCTCTAATAGTCTGTCGTTGCGACCCTATCAGAAGCTTGGAAGAGCTTGGATTTGCTGCAGGTGATTTAAGTGCGTGCTGGTTAATCCACTGTTTGGCTGGGACATCTTCCAGGAATATCCAGGACCTTCAAACGACCAATAAATATTTGGGTTTTATGGGTCAAAAAAGCAAAAAGCCGAAAAGTGGACCAACCAGCATTGTGGCACCAGTTGTGCGCTTGTTTAGAATATATTTGGAAACACTAGTAATTGTCATGTTTGATCAAGTGTTGGCCTTGCACCCTGGCATTTGAATACACATTTACGATACATCTTTTGCACAAGTGCGCAAGAACTTGTCAGAAGCAAGCAATTTCATCCAGGAATTTCAAATGACCCCAAGCATTCTTTACACGGCCAGAAAAATTGTGGGCTCTGAGAGCAGGCAGCGTCTGAAATGAACTAAAGCAGCGCGAAAAGACGCACATGCAATTTGATGTTTGTCTACTGTACCGGGTGCTGAGTATATTTGTGCAAATTATTGGTCTAAACGAACGGCCGAACACAAGACCGCAAAACGACCGCAAAAAGACCGCAAAAACCTCCCCAAAGGCGCTTAAGTATGCTTAAGTCCTATTTTTGCCTTCCAGTTCCTGCTTTAGCTTTTTGGCACGACATGCACTTCAGGAAAATGGCCACAGAAAACATGTTGTGGTCAAATTCCCGGAGCTGTATTTCCGCTCCGCATATTTTGGCATTTTTGGCCTTGTTCACAGAAAAGACTTCGCGTTCAAAGCATTCGCCCCCCTGCAAAAACATCTATCCTAAACATAAGGTCCGTGTGGAGGGCGCAGTCCAAAAAAACATCAGACAACGCAACTTTTGAAGAAATGATTGCATTCCCCAAATCCTTGCTGGCACCCGAAATACTGCAGGAGTCAGTGGGAAAATCACAGCAGCAACACCAATGTTTAGCAAAACGGCCACCGAAACATACCGAAACAACCATTTCTGGTTTGTGGTTTGGAACATGAATTTTATGACTTTCAATATATTGGGAATAATCATCCTAACTGAGTTTCATATTTTTCAGAGGGGTTGAAACCACCAACCAGATTTGCTTTTGGTGGTTTGTGGGTTCAGCATGTTTTTGTTTATTGGATTTTATTGGGCCATTTGACGCAGATCCAAGGACGGAATGCGTGCAACGATGTGTCGAGAGAAACACTGTAGTGTGCATGAACACTGGAACAGGAAAGACTTTGATTGCTGTCAAGGCTTCGCAAGGGGTAGTGTTTGGGTGATGTTTGAATTTGTTACTTCGTGGGGCAAGTTAACAAAGCTGTTAACAAGAGGCCATGATTTCCATATGATTTATTTTTTCCAGTGGACAATAATCTATCAATTAATGATCCATGGTGGACTTGTTTTTTCCCCTTATGACATCTATTTAAACATGTTCGCTGCAACCCCTAGGTTTGCCCGCGGCCAATCCCGCATATCCTTTGACATGCTCAAATCCCTGCGCAGGGTTTAAGTTTTTTACTTTCCAAAACAACAAACACGGTAAAACCTAAAACCCTAAACCCTAGATTAAAACCCTAAATCATGAAAACTTAAAGTCAAAATCACTGCGTATAGCCAGTGTTTTCATTGATCCTCTGGTGATAAGTATATCATATTGTTTGGATGTGTTGTTTGAGTGTGGGCGAACC
>Ga0126342_10011670_pt1 | contig 15685 bp, 23 predicted proteins | sample Cyp1metagenome_FD_92528 | JGI IMG/M metagenome (GOLD analysis project Ga0126342, IMG submission 92528) | Coral microbial communities from Lord Howe Island, Old Settlement Bay, Australia - Cyphastrea 1 metagenome | ecosystem: Host-associated > Invertebrates > Cnidaria > Coral ...
TATATATATATATATATATACGTATGTATATATATATATATACGTACGTATATATATATATATATATATCAATAGCAAAATCGCCTGGTGTTTTGCCCCGCATAAGGCCAGGCGAAGAGAACCCGGTCGAACGTGCTCGTCAGCTCTCAGCTGGTCTGACCGGGGGCGCCCATGGATGGACCTTGAATCAGAGAAAAACATGCGTTTGGAAGGCTGAGATTTCCGGAGACTTCCAGCTGTTTGCGCTTCAAAATCACTTATGAAATAAAGGTCAACCATCCATGAACTATGGGATGATCCTTGAAGTAAAAAGAAATCCACTAAGCAAATACTTCAGTAATCGTAGTTACCTTTCATTACAGAAATTTGAAGTGTGTAACCTATGCAAGCCCTATGTTGGGTAATATGTACATATCCCATCATATCCCTCTAAAATATGGCAGTGGAAGTTAGGAAATCCATGCCTAAAGAGCCACACCATTCACCTAAAGCATCCAGTCAGCCATCACCCGGATCCATTCAGTGGTCCATCCGTAGAGCCACCATCTGGTTGTGGTGCTACTCACCAGGTAATTGTTTGTTTCCCTGGTGCAGGTGTAAACCTGTATATATAGGAGCCCTGAGAAACCCTCAAAACGCAACTTGGAGTTCGAATCATGTTGGTTTGGAACTCTTTGCTGAAGTCTCAACATATCCAAGTTGGTCGAGGATTTTTTCAAGAGCGACGGCCCGACATTTGGAGTCGTGGTGAAGACCCTTTTGGGTGACCTTATGGTGTGACGTTGTACATGGACAGGAGACTCCCAAGTACACTTATACAAAGATATTTCCACTACAAATATCAAATTTATTGGCTAACCGCGCCATTCTCAGTGATGTTTCATCCCAAAGCAAGGTTTCCCTTTTGGGTGCCTCAAATGACTTGTCTGAAAAAGAAGGTTTATCATCAATTACTGCCATTCACGATGTTCTAAAACTGCCTTCTTGGGGTATCTGGGTGCAGTTTCTTCGAGTCTCCATCCAGCACCGTCCAAAAGGCCTGCCCTGTTTGGGGCATGGGTGGCAATGCATGGCCTTGAAACGGCATCTAGATATTATTCTAAATGTATGTATTAAAGTACAATGTGTGTGTGTATTTGGATACATATTACATATGCTTACAACTATTTAATTACATATAATATCTATGATATAATATGATATAATTGGTGGTTTCAAGCCGACTTAAACATATAGATATAATTTCAACCATAATTAACATCCTATTAAAGATATGTGAAAGCACTAACCAACCAGCATCAAATCTGGACACGTCCGTTGGGAAAAAAAATCTTGATTGGGGAGCCACAAGTCCAACAGGTGTACGGTAGAGGTTAGATCATGTTAGACCCATAGTCATCCATATCCAATATCAAGATATAATATGTATCTATACATATGTATATTATATATATAAAGCTTTTACATCCAATCTTGCGAACGACCAACCTCTTTTTTTGTTCCATGTGTCTCACTTTTCCAACTCAGTCGCCATAGATCAATCTGACATTGTCACTAATATTTGGTGATGTTGGGGTACGTTCCCAACAGCCATGAGTTATGGTGATGGTGATTTATAGTTAATCATTCATTCTGACAATTTATCTGGGTAAATTATAATATTTCACTAACCTGAATTAAGGCCATTTGGGGATGATTTCCAGTACTAACCATTATTCCAGTGAGGTCGCAGTGAGGTCGTTATAATTTACCCAGATATATGGTGATTGTTTTGCACACTACCCATGAATACCATGAATTGTGGTGACCTTACCCAGGTCGTGACCTTAGTTCACACGATTTCAAGACAGCTTGCCTAGCAATACCTGCCATGTCCATCTCCCATCGGCCCATATTGCTCAGCTATGATAAGTGTTGGGGACTTGTGAAAGATTGGTTGGTGCATTTTACTCAACCGCAAAATTATGGGGATGGTTTCTATTTATAGGTCAATCATGACTAATTATATATATATATAACGATGAGTAAAAACCATTTTGTGGGGTCAATCATGCCAGGTAGCAATGATACACCAACCGTAGGCACGCATGACTTCATTCCGAGACCCCTGTACGCTGCAGTGCAGACCAGCAAGGGATAACTCAACGCAAAAACGGTGTAGTCATGAACAGCTACCGTAAAAGTTGGCATATGTTGGCATAATATGAACAATTCCTACATCAAAACTGACAAAGTTACCCAGACCCCTGGCCTGGCTTCATCTGGGTTGTAATCATGGCTACAGATCATGTAACCTCTTTCAACCTCTTTCCCAGTTTTTTTACCTGAGGCCCTAACATGAATAGACTAGACCCAATGCTAAACCAGGATTTCAAGTGGTGTTATTTCAGGTCAGGGGAATCGATTACCTTATGGTCACTAATCTAGCCAGTGAGGTAGATGGCAAGTACCGCTCGCCCTAAGAGGACGCTGTGGTCACTGAATTCAGAGACTGCAATCTCCGCCATCCACGGCCGTTTGGCCGCAGAAGCCGCAGCTGGGGGCAACACGTAACGAGAAATGCTCCCTGTTTTGGGACTCGACTTCTCTCGACTTCTCTCGACTTCTCTCGACTTCTCTCGACTTCTCTCGACTTAACTCAACTTCTGTATAGTGCGTTTTACGGGTCAAGTCGATCAAGTCAAACTGCAGCTGGAAATGGCCAGTCCATCTGTTTTTCCTAGGCCTTACCTTCATTCTGTGTTTTCTGTTTTCCCCTTCGATTTCAAACAGATCTTGACCCATACCTGTCTCGCGAGTTGTTTTGGCTCTAGTGAATTTGAACGGCACTGTGTAACAAGCAGAGGCCGGCTGCAGATTTCGGACCGCACACTGCAAAGGATTTGTGTCTTTTTTGGTGCCCCAAGCACTGAACAAGCACATTCATATAGCAGCTAGGTAATTTATGGGAATGTTACCAGCATCACCAAGTTCTACTAGGATGTGCATCCAAGGGGTCCTCTGGGGGGTTGATTGGCATGGCATTACGGTAAGCCCGGTAAGACCTCTTTATATTAAAAAAAGAGGAATTTACATCATTTTCGTATGAGTTGTTCACCACTGAGTGGGATGTACACAACACTTTCCAGCTCAGGCTCTTGCCATTGTACTTCCTCGTCGTTGGGCTGGCTGCTCAGGGTTTCAACATGTTTCAACATGTTTCAACACATCACCAATGTAGTATACGGCAATGGTCACATAGTCAAGTGGGACAATAAACCCAAGTTGGACAGAACATCATAAACACTTTTAACACACCAGGCATACACTTCAAGCAGTTTGACCAAATTCAAGAGTATCTTGTAGTGTCCTAAGTGCCCTCAACGAGAACAAGGCAACCATCATGGCACGCACTGTGTGAGCAGAATCCGTTTGACAGACCCCCAGCCCGTACAAATGACCCCGTGTACCGCCTGTAGCATACACTGTTGGGTAACCTTGACATAACGAGCCCTAATGACAGTGCGTTAAATGTTTTATCAGGGTGACGTGTGCTGCTTCCAATGCTGAGGGTACCCTGACACCCAATGCCTTGACTCATAGCAAGGCATGTTGAATCTACACAACCCCTACAGGTTACACATCAAGGGATGTTTCGATCCATGCAAAAGGTGATGCAGGATTCGCTATACATATAATATATATATATATATATATATACGTATGCAGACATCAGGTTGTCGTGTGGTTAAGTTAACCACACTATTAATCACCATGTCTTTGGGATTATTTGGGTTTGTCTGAAAATCGGGTATTCCCTATAGTAATAATTCGGGCTTCGATTTGCCCATTTTCAGACACCCCAATTTCCATTAGCCAAAACAAAGAAACCCGTTTAACCCTTGAGAAAATATGAGAAAATAACATATCTGGGGACTCATGGGCAGTGGCCGGCTCCTCTACAGCGGTCCTCTACTATCTCTAAGGATGACACTCTGCGCCAAGGAATTAACAACGGCCTATTACCGATTATGCAAAAAATGGGCGTGGAGTAAGACTTGGCCATAGAAATCCACCATGATTTCCGTGGTCTGTTGCGTTTGTTCGACGAATGTTGTGGATTTGGAATTCACCAATTTGATCCACACCCATATAGGACTTGAGTGACGACTCGAACACTACGCAGATGCAAATTGTTCCATCTCGACAATCACCTGCTCTAGAAAGGGCCTTGGTTGCTCAGTCGATTGGGGTTTCAGTGGGGTGCCGCCACGGCTTTTTGAAGCATCGGATACTTCAGCGAATCCGCAATCTGTTTCCCTCCTAACCCACCTGACCATTCAGCTTGAGGCTTCAGCATCACTTCAATTTCTTTTTTTGTATCACTTTTATGACATCACCATTTTTTGTGGATGAAACTCCAGATCTGTGTAGAGCTGGAAGACTTATGATACCAACCAGATATCAAATCGGCCATGAAGTGTGGATGATTTCCCTAATCCTACCGCGTTCCTTCACAATTTTCGATTTTCGATCAACCAGTAAGGTTGCTAAACTTATGTGTGCAATACCACTAATCCTAAGCATGATATGCAAACAAATTTTGATAAAACGTGATACACATCCATGCAAAATTGCCAATCTTGCACACCCAAGATCATTTGTTTAGAGGTTGGTTAGTGGTTTCCCCATCTATACCAAAATATCAAAGTACTGGGTACTTAAAGTAATCTAAAGTACCCAGCCAGTCACACTTCCCCCAAATATCATCAACATATTGTGTGTTACTGGGGATGTTGATTATATTAGGTAGCTTTGGGGGACTCAAAAATCATCAAAAATTAGTAATTTATAGATATTTATAGTGGGAGAAGAAAAATGTGTTTGTGGTACCCCAATTTTGAGAAACAGCCGTAGTGTTTCTTAAATCATATTCATCAGGGGATATTAAGAACATATCCAACGAACACTGCTCAATGTCCAAAAAATCTCCATCACTCCAAAAAATGGGTCAAAATCAGAGGCGCCCCAGGCCACAGATGTCAATCAGTTCGTTGCTAACATTTATTCACCATCTACCCTCTGGTAAACTAACATAACTATGGAAAATCACAATTTTCAATGGGTAAATCCACTATAAATGGTCAATTTCAATAGCTATGTCAGTCATTACCAGAGGGTAACCATCTATTAACCATGAGGTACTCAATCAAATTGACAAATTGACTCATCAGGAACTGGGCCCTCCAGCTGACGCCGCAGATCGGAGGCATCGAAGCGCACCTGAGCTGGTGACAGCCCTCCTGGATCCTCCCATAGACGCAACAGCACCCAAGTCCGCCTCCACTGGTGCTGTCAGGGAATCGATCAAGTGCAAGGCGTCTTCATCAATACGGCCTCCGGGTGGAAAACTTCTCAAAGATGTTTTTGTTGGAGTATCTGTTTGATTTTGTTGTTTCTGTTGTCTTTTGGTTCTTTGTTGGATTTTGGTCTGGACATTCCGGAAATAGCATTATAGCATATCACAGCTAATTATATCTCCCCTGGCTGAATCTCTCGAATGTAGTCAAAGACTGGCAAATACCAGTAAAATTACTTTGCTGTTTTTTGGGTGGTAAGATTATGACCCGAAAATTCAAGGAGAGCTGAACATTGCCCACCAGTCCTTTAACCAGTACTCGGTGGTTCATCTTGCTGAGTACTTGGGTTAGCTGATTACACGTTTAGTAGGTAGAACGTTTCTACGAATTACAGTGGGCCGATCACCTGCTTACTAAGTGGCGTGAATCACCAAGTGGGCAGTAAAACCCAGGATTTTTGTTAGAGTTCATTCTAAGTTAAACAACAAAATAAGACTGGGGATACAGTCAGATGATGTCCTCCTTAAACCCTCAACTTCCCCAAAAAAACACAGGAACCTGCTGCACGTCTCGCCTTTCTTGGAGGCTTTGCGCAAGGAACAGGTGATTTCCGCCTGCCTTGGGAGTGCGATGCTTGAGACATGAGAATCATGAGATTTTACGTATGAGAACTGGGATGTTCAGAAGCAGTTAAATGGACCTTCCGGGAGTGTCATTTGCCCCATTTTAAAGTGATTTGCCCCAGAAAAACATCGGATTTTAAGATGAGTTAAGATGATTTGGCTATGGATCAATACCTATACATACCATTTTTAGGGGGATGAACATCCATTTACCAGCTATTTTGATGTGAACTACAGGGGTACAAGGTTTTGACACACTGCCATTTGGGTGAAACATGGTGAAACCTCTAACTTTTGCCTTCAACCAATCCTGGGACACCATGGGAAGATCCAGGGTCCCAGGCCCTGAGGGTGGCAACAACACGCGCCGGCCGTTGGCTTCAGCCAGGCTGCCCGCCTCCTGGAACCATTTAGGTTTTTACTGTTTCCAGGGCGATATGATATGATATCAGATTATGTATATATATATTATATAATATATATATATATATACATATATATATATATATATATATTATATATATATATATATATATATGTGTATTTATTTAAGTATATGTATATATATATATGTAGTTTTATAGTTATATAGATATGATTGTATAGTTCTAAGTGGTTGTCAGTGGTTCTCGTGGATACAGTGGGGCTATACAGTTAATGGTAATGTAGGAGTCCTAACGGTATAGTAACTTACCGACCCCTTCATGAACTCAATGTAATGGGGCAAATAGGGCTGCAATGGTGTAATTGCAAATGGTTTCAATGATGATATACATATATGTATGTATGTATGTAATGTAATGAAATTTAATGTAATGTAATGTATGTATGTATGTATGTATGTATCTATCTATCTTTGTATCTATCTATCTAGGTAGGTATGTATATACATGTACACAAATACATGTATATAATATATATATATATATAAGTTTTTCCTGTTCTTACTGTATGGGTTGGATGCAATGCTTCTAATAGTATGTTCCAAAATTGGGTGGAGTTGAGAGAATCCTTCAATATTTGGGGTGATAACCACATGGATAGTAACTCTCTTGAAGTACTTGGTGATGGTGATACCCAATCAGCAACAGATTCACAAAAAAGATACTGGAATTCTGAACCCCTTGCTTTTGAGGAAATACTGGGGTTTCCGATGATTTCCTAGTCATGGTTAGTAATCGTTACCAACCACAACCTGGTGCCCCTTGGTTATGAGTTGGTTTATATGTTCATGTTTATTCCACATCTAACCATGGTTATATATTGCTATACGCACCATAAACCCTTGGTATATAAGCGAGTTGAAAACCAACTTAGCGACTCACCAATAAGTCTTAGAGATTCAGGCCTGCCCCAGGAGCATGAGCAGCAGGCAACAGCCCAACCTGGGGATTTGAATGGCGATTCTAGGAAATTTACGTGGATTTCATGGAATGTTCTGGGGATTTGCTGTAACTGAAAAAGGGGATTTATGGCATTGTGATGTTATGGAATTGACTGGGGATATAATGGGATAGAACAAATGTGAGTTGGGTTTGTCCGCAAAATGTATGGCTAGGCAAGTTGATTGTTGAGGTCTTTGTATAGTTCATAATACAGCCAAGCTGGAGCGACCCATACAGGGGATGGTCCAATTGTATGTTCTATCCCCTCCGAGACGGGTCTTTTTGTTTGTGCTTACATGTATCTATATGCATACATACAGAAAAATACATTAATAGATATCGAGATACATATGTACAGCACATGTCTATACCGCAACTATGTATTTTTTCCTTTGAAGAACCAAAAAGGGCTGGTCACATTTCTCATCGAACCCTCCATGTTGGTCAAGGGGTCAACATTTTTGGAGCGCCAAAGCATCATGTTTAGCTTTGCCGAAGAGGCAAAGCCAGAAAATAAACCAGTTATAAGCCAGTTAGCCGATTTATGGAATGATCACCCCATTTATAAGAGGAATAACATGGAATAACTGGCTTTAGGATGCTGGGCTTGGTAGACTGAACTGGGGAAAATGTGGCACCCGTGGCACCCGTGACCTCGCATTCCTCTGCTCGCCAAGGTGCGCGTACCAATCTCGGCTGAGCAGCCGTTTGATCGCATCCTGCACTGATCGATGCTCGTCAGGTGGCGGCGTATATGTTTGGGAGGAACAAGCGAATACACTTCCCAGTGAGCGATGAAATGGTTCATGACTATGCTTATAATCCATATATATAATATTTATATACAAATAAATATGTGTATACATATATATATATATATGTATACAGTACATACAGAATACATATGGATACATGCAGCGGCACGAGAAAGTCTCAGCAGCCATACATACAGCATAACATTCTGATTATATACGAAGCGCGCGCGATGGTATGTCCAAGAAGTGCATTCCTCCCTCCATACACAATCCAGGCAATGATATCAATGATCCATGACAATAGCTGTTTTGTCGCAGACGATATGCCTCAAACATCGTTTTGGCTGGTTCCATCTAGTTTCTTGGCGAAGATCAGTTCACTTTGTATCTACATGTTTTATGGCTTGGATCCCATTTTAGCCATGGTGAAAGTCTCACCTCCTCATCGTCGGAATCCACCAACATCAATTCGTCATACACCTGCGGATGATTTCAGGGAAAATCCACATGGCTTTTCCATGGCTTCCCCTCTAGAATCTAGACCCAATGGTTGCTCCCCTGCAACAAAACATGAGGGTAAAGATATCAACAAACCTATGGGATCTTGTGGGATTAAGTGCCAACATTGTTAAAAAATATATATATATGTGACATCAGCAAACACGGATGGTTTTTTCTGGATTTCATGGGGATTCTGCACGATCTGACTACAATTATGTGGGTTGGATCGACAAAGATGTGGATTTGATCAACACATACAGTTGCTGGTTGGTCCACCCCAAAAATTGAAAGTGAGAAAATCATCCCAAGTACTTGTGGGAAAATGAAACAACAGCAACAGCCAATCAAGTTTGGATGTGCCTCTCGCTCAGCAACTTATTCTATCCATCTCTGGAAATGGTAGCAGTTTCCAAGGCGGAAATAAAAAACGATTAGACTAGTTCCCCCAATCCAAACCGTCATTGACGGATCTTGGTCCACCAATGATGTTTTGTCATATCCATCCATTACTATCCGTCCATTTGCTGGCAAATTTACAGTAAGTGTCTGCAAATAGGGTATTATAGGGTATTCCAAATTCAGTCACTGGATTGGTTTAAGGGAAAATTTACAGGAAACCATGGTTTTTACCATCAAATATATAGGGCTTTCCTGTAAATTTTCCCATCATCCAATTCTATGATTCAGTGGTTCATCGCAATTTTCCCCATTAAAATTGCCAGTTGGGGGGTGTACCCCATGTGCAAACCAGGGCTTCACCACAGGTTCACTGCTCTAAGCCAGGGGCCAACTTCTTCGTGGGGCTGAGATTCGTTGCAATGGGGAATTATGTGGATATGTGTATATATATAGTATTTATATATATATATATTATATTAATTATATATATATTATATTAATTATATATATATATAATATTAATTATATATATAATATTAATTATATATAATATGTATATACGGAGTATATTTTTACACAATCGGATTTTAAAACAAAACAATAGTTATTTTATATAATTTTATTCATACTAATAACACACAATATATACACAGGATATTTCCCCTCCATGAGATTCCCATGGTGAACCAGGGTCTTTTTCACCACCAAAACCGCGTTTCGGCCTCAGGTGCCATGAAGCGCGGCGTGCCACAGACGGTGGAGGAGACTTTGGGGCTCAGGCTCAGCTTGTCGCTTCCGCTCTCTTCGCTTCCTGCGGTGAACCATGGTGAACCATCAAAATCATCAGAAATGGAGATATTAATGGTGGTATATTATATGTATATATGGTATATATGGTGGTATAATGGTGATATAATATGGTGGAGAAGAGGGTGTATCATTAGATAACTCCACGTTGCTTTGATTTGCTTTGCTCCTCGACACTTTCCTGAAAAACTCTCTTCTTCCTACACATACATTCATGGGGGTATGTGGTATTATTAGCAAATTAATGGTGAGAAAGTAACATAAATTAATGGTGTTATTGGTTTGTCATCCAACATGAATAGAAATATGATTGGTTGATATTAATGGTTAACCAACAAATGGATATATTACCATAAATGACTGGTGTTGTTATTGGTTGAATGAATAGTTTGACCAACTGGTGACCAACAATACTGCGCGAAAATTAACATAAATTGACATAAATTAACCAAGAATGACGCTTAGCCAGCCATTGCACCAAATTGCATCAGAAATAACTGGGGTGAGAATGAGAATCATCAATAGTTTTCCTCCGGGTATTAGTTCGATAGGTTTCTGTTGGCAAACATTACTAGGTTAATTGTGGTTTACAAAATGGATATATCTATACTTAGTTGGGTCTGACATGGCAATCTTTACCCAGATCACCAACATGTACGAGAAGGGATCCCAATAGAACAGGGTTTCTTTCCAGAACATTTGTCTAGAACTCTCTGTAAAACCAACCCAGTGATGGCAATTTCTTGGTGGTTCTCATATTTATCATTCCATAAGAATATCAACTCGTTGCATCCCAATTTTTCGCTGGGGTTACCCTCTGGTAAACATACAAAAAACTATGGAAAATCACCATGTTCAATGGGAAAATCCACTATAAATGGTGATTTTCAATAGCTATTTTGACATAACCAGAGGGTACAACTCCCAATAACTAGGGCTTTAATAACTGGGAAAGGTCATCACCGAGCCATAGCTGGGCATCGTTTCCCAAGGTGCCTCGCGCTTCGACGGCGGAGTCCAACGTTAGGGACCGTGCCAGGCCAAAATCCGCCAGTTTCGCCACGTTGTCCTCGCGCGAAATGGGGACCAGGGGCGTCCCGGAAATTTACCATTTTGAAAGGGTAAATCATCATCATATATATATATAATGTATATATATATATAATTAATGATATATTATAAATATACAGTATATATAATGGTTTATATTATTGTATATTATTGAGTGATATTCATAAATGTGTATGTACACAGTAATAGTGTTTGCTATGAGACCATTATGGTCATTTGCCCCTGCAATGACCCAGTTGTTGTGTGGATGTGCTACATTTAGCTGCAAAACTGTGTTGTTTTGGAAAATGATAGAAAATATCACATACACGGAGCATTGTACATGGAAGATTGGAATTTCACCCCAATAATTTTCAGTACTTGTTGTCATTTCATAGATGGAAGAGTCAGAGCAAAAACGTCCGAAAAAGGGAAACATCGATATCAAAAATAGCTATTAGAGGCTATATATATAATTATATATATATTGAATTGAGATGACCCCTTGGGTACTTAATGTTCAGATACTTGTAAATGAACATTGTCAATCTATATGGGAAATCTATCGTGGGATGAATGGAAATGTCATGAAAGTCGGTAACCGGTAAATGTCCTGGTCTAAGACCCATCAGCTACACCAATAGATCATCTGTGGGATGATAGAACATCTATGGGCCTATGGGATTATCTGTGGGGATTTTCCAGGGTAGTCCACAGCGTGTGCCCCGGTGATCGGTCTTTGAACGTCACCAAGACATTGTCGGGTTTCAAGTCCCGGAAGACCACCTGAGTTGCCAGTTTTCGACATCGTAGCTGTCACGACCAGCGAATTGATTTCAAGAAACAACGAAACACCAAATGGGTTTGTCTGAAAATGGGGGATACCCACAAATAGCAATTTTAATGGGGAACATGGTGATAATCCATTGGAATATGAGATACACTATTTTCAGACAAAGCCAAATAATGATCTACAATCATAATGGAAATAGTGATGTGAGTCGTCCGTCCTACTGGGGTTGTCCCGAATCGTTGCCAAGAAACTCGTTGTTGGTGCAAGTACTCCAAGGCCAGCGTTATACAAGCTGCGTAGCGCCTGGGCACACAGCTGAAATATCTAGAAAATCGATCAAACATTATCAAAATGGGTGGTGTAATGGGTGTTCATCTACCTCTGTTTACCTGTTTTATAAGTGTTCTATAAATCTGCCTAGCCACTTTCTATACTCATGAAAATTGGCATTTTCCCAGTAAGCCTGGTACTTTACAGCCTCTACATCCAACACTTCCAGAATTTTGCACCGTGATGGTAGCCACATGGGCGGATGGAGTTGCTGAGCAACTATGCTTTCGAAGCCCTTCAAATGGGGCAAATATATAATTCTGTCCATATTTTGTAATATACATATCATGATTATTTTATATATACATATTATATACATATTATATATCATTACATAACATCATGATATGTACCAGAATTATACATGTAGGTTTCCCATATAATTACAGTACTCATACAATTACACCGGGTCACAACCTCAGCAGGTTTCAACAAACCCTTGCGGCTTGGCAGTCTATGGCTCTTCACCTGTTGGGGGTTGCTGTGACCTCAAAGCAGCAAGTAGGTGACTTTGGATCGTCTGGTAACCAAAAAACGATGGATTACCAAAAGCATATCAAACTGTATAATGTCAAGGTACATACGCTTAATAAGACTGCATTAAAACTTCATATAGCCATTACGTAGCCATTGTATGTATATATCACACTGAAAGCCCCAATTCTTGGTGCTTCATTCCCCATGCCCGGACCCAGTCCCCAGTCGCAGCACTTTTCTCCAAGTGGCTTGGTGGGATAATCCGCCAGGCCCCCGATCTGTCCGTTCTCGTCCAGGGAGTCAAGGATGCAGGCATTCAGACTCTTGTCACCTGAAAAAATGGCAAAATGATACATGTAGTACATGTTAATAGTCTATATTATACTTATGTTGACATACATCTATACATCTAACATATTGTATATATACGTGTATATATATACTATACACATGCAGTTCTATTTTTCAAGTGTTTATATGTACATGTAATTAGTAGTATATATATAACATATGTATACACAGGTATGTGTCTGATGTGCATGATATCCTTGTCAAATTATACGATTTTCAGGAATATGGGTGTGGAAGAAATCAGTACAATCAACAAAAAGGCGCTGAGGCGAGATCGAGCAACAACAATTTCTTTCAAATATGACTCAGATTGAAGCTACCGATACTTTTTTACGAGGACCAAGAAGTCGATTTGGGTTGCAGCCCACTTGAAACTAGTCCACTCCGTGCTAGCATGGTCAACCATGTTCATCCCAAACTGGTACAGTATACCCTCTGGTAAACTAACATAGCTATGGAAAATCACTATTTTTGATGGGTAAATCCACTATAAATGGCCATTTTCAATAGCTATGTTAGTTTACCAGAGGGTATATAAACTGGTCCCGTAGATCCATCCCCATTTGTAGCCAAGTCGCATAGTTCCATCAGGAGAGCGTAGTATGACTGAGTCTGAAAGATATGAATCAGCCTGCCAGCAGAGCATGAATCACAGTGAACCTTCGATCATTTCCATGTATGATGCATATGTAGGCTTAGACCCTTTGCTCTTATTGCAACATGTTGGTACCCCACAAATAAAGACAATGTCTTTGGCAGGATATAAATGGATATATATATATGTGTATATATATAAATGGATATAAGATGTTTATCCATCAAAAACAGCTCAGAATGAGGAATTCACCCAGCAGCAACACCCAGGTAATACCAACTTGTTGCTCGAGAAATCCACCATCTTGCTGTTGGGAATGCGAATATCGTGGTAGCCCAACAGCTTCATAATGAAGAATTAGGCAAACAATAGCAAAAATGATCATGGTCAGAATAAAACGCAAATGTAACATTACCAGTTAGGAAAGAATGAGGGGATATGCTTAATTCAAATGCCAAACATATATATATATACATTATATATATATATATACATTATATATATATATACATTATATATATATTATATATATATATATACATTATATATATATATACATTATATATATATACATTATATATATATGCATATATTATATACATTATATATATATACATTATATATATACATTATATATATATGTACATATTATATACATTATATATATACATTATATATATGTACATATTATATACATTATATATATACATTATATATATAATGCATAATGTGGAATGAATCTCGGGATGCATAAGGCAACCATCAGTATTCAACAGAATCATATTGAATCAGAGGATGTTTACACAACAATAATTCCTACTTTGTTATCTGGATACACCTGAAAAGAATTAGCAATCTGCGTCTCAATCATCCCATATTCAAATGGATCCACGCACCATTTTACAATACAAGAAACCTGACATGCGCAACCAATCACAACGCGACTTGGATGCATTTCAAGAAATTGGACAGTTGTTTCCCACCATTTTTGTGTGTATTTACCCTCACTGTATCTGATTAGAGTCCCTTTCTTGTCAGTGAAAATACCCGTGTTGTGAATCACATGTCTGTTTCTTCAAATACCATCGCTGTTGTTGAAAATCCAACTTCGGTAGGTTTGAACCCCACTTCACTGATTCTTGAACTCCCCATGTCACATGTCTACTTCCCGCTTCCACACAGTGACCAGTAGCACCTGACAATGAAGGCGTGACTTGACCTGCAAAGCCACGGTGCTACGACACAGCATGTACACGGCTGGTGATCGGTGGTGACCAGCAACTCTACCAACCAACATGGGTAAAAAATGGTAAAAAACAAGCAACAAAGCAAGGCTAACAGGCTAAACATTGCTAAACCATAAACGGAAACTAGGGTGTTTCATCAGCATGCAGACTTCAACGAATGATGGGAAACTAAATCAATTAATGGGTGAAGTCGCCGGGTGCCCCCACGTCAGTGGATCAGAACCCATGTTTCTAGAAAATATGTCCAAAGAATAACTGCCTATGTTCTGGAAAAACACTTTAGAGTGAGGCAGCAACCAAGACCTAAATCAGACTATGTAGTTGGAATTTCATGTCAGGATTCCCAACCCAGGACACATCAGTTATCATTGTCGATTTTAGATTCATTCCAAGCGAAACTAACAACACAATGAAAATACAAACCATTTACTGAATATATAGATCAATTGACCCACGGACCAATCAAATTAATTACCATGCACTCAGGCTTACCTGAGAAAACTCCGGTAACTTGTGGCATATCGTCACCTTCAACCAGTCATATATGGACTGCTCCCTCCTCAGAATGAGTAGATGTACTCTATCTTTAAGCTTCCAGTTATTGTTGCTCACGAGGGTAATGTGTTCTTGTGTTGAGTATATCATACTATGTCATACAAGACATATAAATATGATGTGTCGATGATATTTGAGATCACCACCTTGCGTTTGAGAAGGAACGCGTGTCCTGTTTCCATAGCCATTTTTTGGAAGAACTCATCGGAAATTGCCCAACCCGCTATCGCCGAAGCACCGATGCAGAGCTTCCGCTTCGCGGATCGCGAACTTCGTGGTGCTGTCTCTTCCTGACCAAGCGCAGTGCAACGCTGTGGGTCGCAGAGAGAGAGGTATCTCCCATGGAACTATGGGGATTTGTACAGATATAATATGATATAATATGATATAATATGATATAATATGATATAATATGATATAATATGATATAATATGATATAATATGATATAATATGATATAATATGATATAATATGATA
>Ga0126342_10011671_pt1 | contig 15685 bp, 21 predicted proteins | sample Cyp1metagenome_FD_92528 | JGI IMG/M metagenome (GOLD analysis project Ga0126342, IMG submission 92528) | Coral microbial communities from Lord Howe Island, Old Settlement Bay, Australia - Cyphastrea 1 metagenome | ecosystem: Host-associated > Invertebrates > Cnidaria > Coral ...
ATTCTATAAATATAAATCATTAAAAATCTGAACCAATCTGTATGTAAAATATTGTAAAAGTAGATTCAAGATGATTCCAGAATCATCATGAATCATCCAGAATCCCCTTCCCACATCTTCCCACATCTTCCCACCACTATCATCCATTATCATCCACTATCATCCACTATTATCATCTATCATGCTCAATCATCCACTATCATTATCTATCATCCACTATCATCCACTATCATCCACTATCATCCACTATCATCCACTATCATCATCTATCATCCACTATCCACCACTCCAATCACCATGCATCACCAATCATCACCATGCATCACCAGGATTTCGAATGTGGCGTTTCTTTTTTTTCCCTGTGGCTGCGGCACTTTGTCGTGAATAGCTACGCATAGCCAAACTATGCCAAACTAACGACCGGCAGCAAACCTCTACGGAAGCAATATGGATGCAATATGAATCAATATGAATCAATATGATACAATAGGAATCAAATGGAATAGGAATCAACAGGATACAATAGGAATCAATAATCATCAATAGATATCAATAGATATCAATAGGATTCAATAGGATTCAGTAGGATATAATGAGGGCACACTGCTGTCAGTCCTGTCATGCTGCTCGGCACATGTTCACGTCACTAGACCCACTGCATCGAATTAAAACATAAAGATGGACAAAGTGTCCGCCTGATTTTGTTTGTGCGTTTTCCCTACCCTACAGGTTTCATCGGCTTCCTACGGATAAAAAACCGGACTGCATCGATCGCTACGATCTGCAAATTACCGCAAGCAGGTCGTACAGGAATGCCTGTTTCGGCATCGGAATGCATCGGACCTAATTTATGTCAGATTTCTCTGGATTTCTGGATTTGTTCAAATTCAAAAAGTCCGAAACCTCTTTGAGAAAGCGGCACCATGCTTTTCGGCTGGGGGGATCACTTGTCAGCTGGGACTCGATTGTGGCAAAAAGCTTGAAGACAGCTTTGCCATAGGCCGGTCCAGACTCTAGATAGGTATACCTGAGATATAGCGGTCTATCTAAAACTGAAGGAAAAACTCTATAAACTCTACAGAATGGAAGGTCCTCTTAAATCTCTACAAAATGGTTCTGAAATAGTCTGAATATGATTGAGCATGCATGAATATGTCTGAATATGATTGAATATAATTGAATAAAATTGAATGTCTGTATGAATATGGTAACACTGCAAACCACTGCGTCCGTTGTGGCATGTGGCAAACCTAGCAGACATATGAAAACCATTGCAAAGCCCTGATGGAATTTGATGATGAATGAAATTTCATTCACACACATGTGCACAGCTTCCACTTGCCGGCAAGACACACTGTGCTGAGACAGTTGGGGGCGGCTTCAAGAAACTCGTCCCAAACAAGGTTCTGGGCCCCATCGTCTTTGATACGGCACTTCATGGTCTCCAAATGGAAGGATGGCGATTCCACAAATGCAGCTTGGTCCAACTGCAACATCTGGGTCATTTTCGTTCTGATGGCAGCACTTCCCTTGTCGTTTCTTCTGAAGTCCTTCTCTGACAGGTCAACCTCCTTTTCATCGTTCTCCCCAACCAAGTGGTGCTTCTTTTTCTTTTTCTCTGGGTGGCCCTTGGTATCATTCTTCTTTTTCAAATTGTCTTTCAGCACACTTGCTTTCTTTTTCGGTGCAGGATCAGGTTTCCCAAGTGCTCCGGGCACACGAGGGGCCCCTCTGACCATGGTTGGGGCTGCGTCCCATGTTGTCTTCAAACTTGCGACCAATGCCAAGGCCTCTGCAGACTCGGCAGTGATCTCGATCTCCACCTTATCCATGTTGTTCTCAGGTTCCACACCTGATTGACGCAGACACAAACTCTCTACAAAATGGAAAGTTTATTTTTTTTCCTTGGGGACTGGAACCGCTACAAAATCAGAATAATTTAGACCCGTAAAAAGTTAGTGCATTAAAATGCATTAAATCACTCCTGCAAAAAAGATCTCAAACAAATTGAAACAATCTTAAACAGATCTACAAAATGGATGCCTTGGCCCAGAGGATCCTGAAAGATCCTGAAAGATCAAATAGATACAAATAAACAGGGTCAAAGGCACAGTTGCTGACGTCGAGAATGGCTACAAGTGCTTCCAAGCGAACAACCCAAACAGTCGATCTGTCTGAACACGTCCATTTTGTTGCAGCCTCCTCACTCAGAAAAACTGTGTTAAACATGAATCAACATGAATCAATATGAATCAACATGAATCACTGTGAAAAACTGTGGTAAACCATTTTGTAGGGAGCCTTCAACCATTCTGTAGTGGGGTGGGGTTGGGTGTCTCTACATTTTGGCTCCCCCAACCCCCCCCAAATTCCAAGGGGGATGCTATGTGGGTATATGATGGTATATGAATGTATATGATGATATCTGAATGTATATGATGGTATGTGAATGTATGTGATAGATTGTGATAGTTTCATATGGTTTCGTAATGTTTCATATGGTTTCAATATGTCTCAATTTGATTCAAATTGTTTCAATATATTTCAAACATTTTCAAAATAGATTAGTATATTTCATTATATTTCAGTATATTTCAGTAACAACTGGTAGCATCCGGTAGAAACTTTAGCAAACATTAGCGAACATCAAACAAACATCTACCCATCATAGTTCACCCCTCTCCTGGTTTGCCGGTTCCAGAACAACTGCCCTGAAAGCCACCACCGAGTTGATGGCAACCTCGCTGGTAGATTGGCGCGGGTTCTTTATTCCCTTCCACAAAGTCATCACCATGCCAATTTCCACGGTCGAACCTGCAGTAGGCGTTCTGAACAGAACCACGTTGCCCTGCCTTGGCTGGAGGGTATGGGGGGACCTCTACAAAATGGTTCAACATGGCATGGCTGGCCATTCACTGGATGGAGTGGGATTTCTAGAGATCTAAAGGATACTGAGGGAGATTGAAGGATATTGATGGCTATTGATGGATTGAAGGAAGGTGCACCCATAGACAGACCCACCTTGCAAAACCATTCTGTAGAGAACACACAAAGACGATCAAAGACATACCATATGAAACCGTATGAATACAGATAATAATATTGTTGAAACATGTTTAAAATGGTTTAAACATATATACTCCATATATATTTTTTTTTCCTCATGGCACACAGTAGCATATATATATAGTTTTAAAGATATTGAATGAATTTGACATATGTTTAAACATATTTAAACGGGAATAGGAATAGCACAAACCATATTGATGCTTAGTGATGCATTTGGGATCATTTGGGTCCATATGGTAGTATTAACCATTTTGTAGTGATATGTAATCATATGTATTCATATGTAATCATCATTCAACATCATTCAATATCATTCAATAACATCAACAAATATAAACATTGTTTTGAAATGCTTTGAATGCCTGCATGTTTTAGAGTTGAGGTACACCAACCTGTCTGGTGGAGCATCAGGAAGCTGCAGCTCCTTCTGGGCACTCGCGTAAAGCTCTCGCCACTTATCGAGCCGGCCAGCCCGGCTGCGATATTGGGGGTCTTCACGTTCTGCATTCAATGCAGCAATGAGACGTTCGTTGTGCCTTCTTCCCGCAGGCACATGTACACGACCTACTGAACCCAATCCCATTGGAAGATATTTGAACATATTTGAACATGATTTTACTGTAAACGATTAAACAAACAAACAATTCCATACAATTCCAAATATATCAACACAAGTCAACACATTGAACCAAACCAACACAGTCAAACCATGTCAAACCGATCACAATGAATCAAAAAATATCAAAAATACATTTCAAAACCATTCGAAACATTTCAAAACCATTTTGCAAGGAACCTCCAACCATTCTGTAGTGGGGGGATGTTGGGTCCCTCTACGTTTTGGCTCCCCCAACCCCAACCACCCTAAATTCCAAGGGAGATGGCTTTGAACTTTTGAACCAAACTAATCCAAACTATACCAAATTAACACACAAGCTGCTGGTACCAATTCAATGATCGTGATGCTTTCCTGCAGTTCTTGGCGTTGGGTAAAAAACCCACATCCATCCCTCCCTGGCCATTCCTCAGCCTGATGGCCAGCTTCACCAGATTGGTAAACAGGCATCCTTTCATTTTCAATGCGTCGCCCAAGGTTGTGGGGAGTTCATTGGCCTTCCCGCTGCGCACGGGGCTGTTCCCAGCCTCGTGAGCAAAGGGTTCCTCCTGATTCTTGATGACCAACAGCCTCCTGAGCTGCTCTACATCTGAGAGCTCCTTGAACTCCAAATCTTGAGCCTTCTCAGGCAAGTCTGAAGTTTCCTGATCATCCGTGCCAATGCCGCTGAACAAAGGAGCTTCAGCATGGATCTGCACAGATGGCAGGATGCTCGTGGTGGTTGACTTTCAAAAAAATCAAAAAAAAACGGTTTCACACATATTTATGGGGAATATGCTGCAAAAATTCTACAAAATGGATGCTGTAACCATTTTGATGCACTTTGATTACTTTTATCCATTTTGTAGAAAACATTGTTGAAATATGTTGAAATGAGCTAATACTGCTGAATAATGCTGATAATATATGATAATATATTATAATAAAATATAATAAAATATAATAAAACTGATTAAAATTTGATAAAATTGGAACACAATTTATCACAATTTCCCATACTGAATGCCAGCCTGGCTCACCAATGCGACACCTTCGTGTTCGGTAGCAGCATGGCCTGCGTCTCCCGGTGAAATCTCATCTGCATCCAGCTCGGCTGTGCCCGCATCAAAGCTGCCACCACTGCTCATCTTCCGGTAGGTTTCCTCCAAATAGGATTCCCTGAAACCAGAGCACTTTGCGGCCAAGGACAAGGCTGCTGCCAAGGCATTTGAACAACACGTCGCAAACCTGTTTGCATTTGACGACCTAAAATGACCTGAAAACATCTGAAAACATTTAAGGGTGTTGGGATGTTTTGGGGCATTTGGGGCCATATCCCCAATCAATATCAATCAAAATCAATCAATCAGATTATGTTTATTAGTATATAATAATTATTAATAAATGGAACTATATAATATATAATTATTATTATTTATATGGGATTAGAATGGATTATATGGAACTATATGGGAATATATTGGGTAGAAATCGGTAGAAAACCATAAAACCACAGCATGAATATGGATGAATATGGTATAATGTGGTCAACATCTCAAAAAATCATCAGAATCCACCATAACAATCCATAAACCATCCATAACCATCCATAACCATCCATAACCCACCTCCATCCTCTGCTCAAATGGCGCTCAAAACCGGTCAATGGAAGCCCCCAAGATGCCCCTACAAAATGGTTAGGTATTGTTAAACATAGATTGCCCTCACTACAGAATGGTTACTTGATAATCCTTGATATTCCTTCACTGGAAAGAGTGATCTAGAATTATAGAACGAAGAAATTTAAATAAATTTAAATGAATTAAAATAACTTGAGAGGGGGGGTACGAAAGGTGGGGGATGGTGGGGGCAAATACAGGAGGGACAGGAAGAGAGAGAAATTAAACGAGGAGAAGAATAACAAGAAGACTAAAATCACGGTCAGTATTACAAGAACTAATGCAGATTCCTTACTTTCAGCTCTCAATTTCCGGGAAAGGGCCAACCACCTCCCCCAGTACTAAACTAGTACTAAAGTATATAGAACTCAGGTAGCCTAGGCTACCTTTCGTGATTAAGACATAAGAATACATAAGAGAAGAAACTCTGAGTCGGTCAAGGGCTCCTCATCCACCATGGTCCTGACCTTCTCGCGATTGAGAACCTTGGAGTTCTTCATTGCCAATCGTGCATCAGCTTGGAGGAACGCTCTTGTGCTCAGTTGCGCGTTGCGGCTCTGAACCCTCAGCATTCCGAACGTTTGCTCTATGCAAAGTTCGGTGGTTCTGCCAAACCCGAACACCCACGGGTTGAAGGATTTCTCTTTCGACACGCAAAGGGTGATGACTCCCAGGGCAGGCGTTTGGAGGTTCTGCATTGTCTGAGAAGCCATATAGCACGAGCCACGAGGCAGCTGCATTCCGCTGCACAAATCATCAGCCAAGATTCTGAATAAATCCAGGCATATAAATCCAGTCAGCGCCAGCTCACATCGGTCCTTGAGCCGAAGGGCCGTGTGAAAACACGGTGCCAAGGCCATTGCCACCACCACGTTGTGAAGGACACACCCTTTGCATCGCCACGGTACTTTCAAGGCCGAAAGGTTGGGAACATCCTGGGCTTTGTTAAAGGTTTTGGAGTCCCCAGGTTCTACAAAATGGTTTTCCAGGTTCCCAATATGTATATATATATATAATTATATATGTATTTTAGTGGTGGAATATGGATGAATATGGTGGAATTTCAAACCGATAACAACCCACAATGTTGCTTTAAAAAACAAAAAAGTCGGTGGTTCTACAAAATGGTTTTCCAGGCTTTCAATATATATATATATATATATCATTAAATATCAATAAATTAATATAAATGATTATACATGATTATAAATGAATATAAATGAATATATATATATATATAAATGATTATAAATGAATATTGCAAATTATTGGGGAATTTCAAACCGATAACAACCCACAATGTTGCTTTAACAAGCACAAAAAAAGTCGGTGGTTCTACAAAATGGTTTTCCAGGCTCTCAATATATATATATATCAATAAATGAATATAAATGATTATAAATGAATATAAATGAATATTGCAAATTACTGGGGAATTTCAAACCGATAACAACCCACAATGTTGCTAAACAAAGCTAAAGCGCCACCTCCTCGACCAAGAAATATGGGTTCATCAGCAAAGCCTGGAGCTTGTCCGACATCGGGCACTCTCGAGAGTAAGCCTGGGGTGGTAAGCCCAGCATCCGGCTCTTGCTCCAATCTACCCAGTATTTGCCATAGTGCAATGTTCGTAGGTACGAGCAACTTTGCCCGCCCGCGTTCTTCGAGGCGTGGCCTCAGGAACGGACCAACATCCTTCCAATAAAACATTGTGTGGAGATTTCAGTGCAATTATTGTGTTGAAATAGAAAATATATAAATGAAATCAATGTATATTACAGTAATGTAATATAATGTAATAATTAATTACAAACATTTACAATCATTTACATACATTTGTTCATTTACAAACATTTACAAACAATAAAGAAAACAATGGTAATTTTCAGGATCCAAAGTAATCTGAGTCACACGGGCCACATAGTCCCCATACTGGGCTGTCACCGTGCATCGCAATCTTCACAGGCAATCTGGGCAAATTGTGCTTGGGCATCTCAAGGAATGTGAGGTCCTTGAACCAGGGTAGGCTCTGAAGGACCGAGACGTCGGGAATCGCATGCAGCTGCCCATGCAAGATGTTCCTGATCCATGCATGAGAGCCATGCGCGTCGAAGCACAAGCCGGCGATGCAATCGTCATTCTGGACCAGAACTTGCCCAACAAGTCTGAGCATCTCATAGTTTCCTCGTGATGTCTCGACCGCTTTGTCAGCGAATCCTTTGGAAAGAGGCACCGAGCACACTGCTAGTGGTGCCTTCCGTTTGGCACAAGGGTCCCACACCAAAAAGTGGTGGATCATTTCAGCTTTGGGCACTCCACCAACATCCAAATCTCCGTCTTCAAGAGAGAGGAACGCATTTCCCGGGGAATCATGGGCCCAGCACCCACCAACTAGTCCTCGTGTCTGATTCAAAGTCATCTGGCACAGAGTTTTGCTCAAGTACGCTGCATCGAACGCCATCAGCAGACGACCTCAAGCGTTCTGAACATGGCACATATGAAATTACTTGGGGGCCAAAACCCTACTACAAAATGGTTGGGATATGTTAGGAATATCCTACAATATAGTTAATAATACGGTAATATATACATATACAATTATATACATCAATGTCCAACAATATGATACAACAAATTACAAAGTTGCTTTTGGAATGTGTTTAAACACAACACCAAAAGTCACCAAATATCATTCGATATCATTACATATATCAATACAATTCAATACATATCATGTATATTCATGTATTCAAATCAATTCATCAGGAACCAGAGTCTGTCACACCCAAAGCCATCCAAAACCATCAAAACTAACAAAGCCATACAAAAAACCATTCTGTAGAATAGAAACCAAAACCATTCTGTAGAATAGAAACCATTATGTAGAAACATGTACAGTATATCAATGTATATCATTGATTGTCATTGTATATCCAAGTTACGTTTTGGTTTCCCATGAGCACGAATGAACCGCTGATCCAAGAGCTGGTAGTTCTCCTTGAGAACAGTCTCTGGCCACAGAAGGGCTAAGCCCGGACATGGCAAGCTGTACTTGCGAAGCTCATCCACACATGTAGTAGGAAGAGCAATCCCCAGCTCCTTGGCTAAGAGCGAGTGTCCACCCATCAAAGCCAGCTGATGGCCCGCATCAGCTATGTGCTGGCGTTCTTCCTCTGTCTCCCACGTTCTGCGGCCACGCATATTCTCCATTCCTCGCTGCTGTTTGGTCACCAGTCTGTGTGCCTGCAGCACCATGCCAGTGATAAACGGATGGGTCTCTAAGGAGCCTGAGCAAGCGGCCAGGGCCACTTTCACCTTCGCCATGCCTTCCTCATCCGGGGAGGAGCTCTTCAAGATGCAGGTCAGTCGCGTCAACACATCTGACATGGACGCTGAAACGGATGACACATTGATCGACAGGGAAGGCTGTACCACCATTTTGACAAAGCGCAACTCGGTCTCCGTCATGTTGACCTTGGCATGAGACATCCAACTGCCTCTGACATATTGCTGGAGCTTCGTGTTGTCAAGGCCTATCAGGGTATCGAGGCTGTGCTTCTTGCTTTTGTACATGGCCTCGGCTGCAGGTGTTCCAATGTTTTCCATGTGTTTCATTAGTTTTTGTTTTCTATATTTAGTTTGGGAGGAGAGGTTTTATAAGGGATTGGAATGGAGGGGACCCAACCATACCCATCCATACGCAACCTCCATCACTACAGAATGGTTAGATATGGTTGGAGGCTCCTTACAAAATGGTGATTCTATGTTTTTCATTGCTTTTCATTGTCTATATTTTGGGAATGCATGAAAATTATTGAAAATTGATGAAATGTCAATAACCTAGTTGCCGACTTCCTGATGCTCTCTTCATAAGCAGCAGCTGCATCTAGCCCTTGAAAGAGCCGGGTGCTGAGAAGCTCCGCCACCATGTACTTCTCATTGAAGCTCAGGACTGACTTGAGGACTCCTCTGGAAGATCCCACCTCCAGGCACTTTTCACACGTGTTGCACTCGACCCCTTCCTTTGGCTTGGTGACCTTCAAGCAGTGCTTTGATCGAATCCACCAAGAATTCATGTTGGCGTCCCTCCAATATGTGTGTTGAGCATATGTGCTGAAATTGGTCATGGAAGCCCATAGTGAGAACTCGGCCTGGAACTCGTTCAGTCTGTGCTTCGTCTGCGGGTCAGACACTTGTAGCCTTGCACTGTCTACAAAATGGTTTTGAATGGTTTTAGATGCTTTTAGATGTTTAGCACAAAGGAAACCAATGGGGACCACTGGAAAAACATGGAAAAACAGATATATATATATATATTATATTACAAAAGATAGTACAAACAATAAATCAATATAAATCAATATTGATCAATAATAATCAATATCAATCATAATTATTCATAATTAATCATAATTATGCATAATTATACTGCGTTCAGACAAGAAACCCTTGGCAATCGACATGATCAGCCTTCTCTGCTTCAATCTTCTCCTTGTGGCGTTGCAGCGCATGGCGGTGTGACACGCTGTCAAGGTGTCTCTCCAAAAAGTGCCGGATGGTAGCAGGTTTTGCCGCTGCAAGTTCTCCGATCTTCCCCTGAGGTTGGCGGCGTGTGGTGCAAACTGTGCATCTGTAAGGGTACTTCTTCCCAGAAGTGCCTGGAGTGAGAAGCTCAATGATGGGATGCAACGACTTTGCATAAGCAAAAGGATCCAGAGGCAGTGGTACTTCAGCTTGATCAGCTTCCTTCTCATCTTGCTTCTCATCTTGCTCCTCATCTTGCTTCTCAGCGCCTGTACCATCCTGTCCCGCACTCTTCTCCCCAGCTACCAGAGCAGTCATCTGGCTCTGGACTGCACGCTCTAAATCAGAAGCATCAAACTTAAGCTGCGCAAGAACCATGCAACACATCTGGCATTTGATCTCCTTCTGCTCTATCAGACGCTGCTGCAGTTGGACAAACCCTCCACCAGGACAGTCCCAGGTCTTTTTCACAATGGAACACCTTGCAGGTTCTGATTTTGGATAAGTTTATTGTAGTTTTCCCATGTTTTCTCTACAAAATGGATCAAAATGGAACCAAAATTACCAAAACATGCCAATATGCCAATATAATCCAATAAAATCGAAATGGGACTCAATTTATTTAAGTGGATCTAAATGGCTGCTCCCAGGCATCTGTTTACAAAATGGTTCTGTCATCTCCATTCATCTCCATATATCTCCATGTATCATACGGATTCATACGGTATCATAAGGATTCATAAGGTACTAAAACATTTTAAAACATCCTAAAACATCCTAAAACATGATAATTAAAACTCCATCGCCTTGAATGCACCTTCTGAAACAATCCGTAGCACAAACCAATCTTCCCCAGGTGCTTTCTGACAAGATTTCGCCGCTCGATCGTAGCATCAAAGGGAGCTCTCTTCCAAGAGCGCGGATGACGCCTTCGGCGGACTTTTGCCGAAACAGTAAAAGGATCCTGCGCCGCAATATGTTTCGCATGGGTTCTCATCATGGATCATGAATGATCATGGTGGATCATGATGGTATATCATGGTATGATGTTAGTTGAAATTGCATGAAAGTATATGAAAGCTGTATCATGTCAGATAATTTTGTATGATGTTGTATGATGTTGTATGCATATTCAATTACCCCAGATATTTCCAAATAACCATAGATAACCCCAGATAACCCCAGTACATATCCTTCTATGTCATTCTTTGATATTCATTGATATTCCATATTTTTCCAATTTCTTCTCTACAACATGGTTACTGCTCTACAAAATGGTTACTGCTCTACAAAATGGTTATTATCAGTCCTCGTCATCATCACTGTCAAGATTTGGCATCAAGTCGTCCTTTTCCTTGCGATCTTGCTGTTGGTCTTGTCCACCTAACTTGGACTGGTCCTTCTTTCCCGTGTGAGCCTTGTCAACATTGGCATTCTTGGCATCCTTCTCATTCACTGTTCCGGCTCTCTGCATGACTGGTAGGTTTTTGGGAGGATTGCTGGCGACAGCAGGGCGGCATTGCTGGACACGCCGCACCGCATTGCCAGGCTTCTCCGGTGTCAACTCGGCGTCGGCTGGATCTGGAGCAGAAACCCTTGCTGCCTTCAAACTGTTCGCTCTGACCTTCTGCCGAATCTTATCAATAGCGTCTAGGGTTAAGTCATCGGATAGCCCAGCATTGTTCCAAAGCTGCTGCCAAAAAGGATCCCTGCTGCAGCTCCTCCACAAGGCTGCCAACTCCTCACGGTCTTTGAAGCACACTGGGCACTAAACATGCTTTTGTAATCTTTTGTATGCTTTTGTATGCTTTTGTCATCTCTGTATATCTCTGTCTACAAAATGGATCAACGTGTTTTTGTATCAAATCGTTGAATTACTGTAACCATTTTGTAAGCAATTTATATATTATAGATATTTATAAAACGATAGTGTACGATAGCATACGATGGTATACGATGGTAACCTTCAGAATTCTTGGCCCTTTTTGATGTAAACTCAAAGGATACAAAACAATACAAAAGGTTACAAAAGAATTACTCTAACAAGAATTAAAAAGATGTAAAAAGATTCAAAGATATACAAAGAGTCCTTGCGCAGGGCTCGAACATGTGCCAAGGGAATCTGTTTCTGGATCTTCTTCCCGCCATTCAGACATATTGGTTCCCCGTGCTCTTGGGCAAGAATTGACCACAGAGCGCAATTTCCATTCCCCGGCACAGGCTCACCCACAATCTTCATCTCGTTCATCACATCGAGAGAAATGCTTTGCCGTTCCAGCACTTGAGATTCATGTAGCAAGGAATCTAGAGCTTCCTCATCTCCGTCGGCTGGAAACTCCTGAAGGAGTTTTGGAATGTTTTGGATGGGTTTGGAAGGTCTGCATTATTATGATTTTTTGTTATTTATTATGCCTGGTTGTGCCTGGTTAACATTCATGAGCAATTTAAGTCACCCAGGTTCCTTGATTTCCTTCTGAATCTGAAGCTGCTGAGATGCCACTTCACCAGACAGAATTTGCCAAGCCATTCGAAAACGGTCTTCGCCCAAAGACTCCACAGTCCAGGCAGGAAGATAGTGATTCAAGGTGATTAGCCTGGCCCTTGCCATATCAGCCCTGCATAGCACAAAATCCCAAGCCCCTGCGCTGCAGTGCGCTTCCCACTTGTACTCCTCCAAGGCTGCTGGCGGTATCCAGGTTGCAAGGATGTCAGCAATATTGCAGTACTTTGGCTCCGGCTCATCATCATAAATCAGAAGTGAAACAGCTTGTTGCCTATGGAATCCCAGCAATGCAATGTCTAAGATCCCCAGGTACTTGCCGTCTTTGCTGACAATGTTTGCGTACTCCTCCTGAAAAGGGCATGAATCAAACCTATTCAAGAAACCACTCCCTTAAAGCATACCATTTCTCTACAAAATGGACTAAAGAATTTATCAGAAACAAAGAGTCACCATTTTGTAGAGGCAGTCATCAAGAATTATGGATCATAACCTATTATGATCTGTCATACAGGATCACAAATATCACAATATATATATATCAATATATATATATCAAAATATATCACAATAATTCACAATACAATACAAATGCATACAAATCCATAAAATACATATCAAATCATATCAATACATATCAATACATTATAATGCCACATAATACAACAGCAAACCGTACCAAGCATTACAATGCATTACCAAGCCACCATCATCGCTTCCAAATAAGGATCAGGAATTTGCCAGCTTTCAACCGGAAGCACATCATCGAATCCTGGATGCAGGAAAATCCAGGAAATAATAGGAAAGAAAATGAAAGAAATGCATAGAAATACATTGTACATTGTCATAATATATCATAAGATATCGTAAGCAAATATAAGCCGCACTTCTATCATCTTCTATGCACTTCCCTAAATGATGGACTGTTCACATCTATGTTCCCTACAAAATGGTTCAGACGATTCAAACATAGGGAAAAACTAATTGATTAAGATCCATCATGATCCATCAGAAACATAGGAAAACATAGGAAAACATAGGAAAACATGGGAAAACCATGGAAAACATTGGAAAACCATATTTAAAAAGGACATGGAAAAACATCAGAGCTATCCAAAGATATCCAAAGCTCCTCTTCTTTTCTTGACTGGAGTAGTCGGGAAATCTGGCAAGCTCGCATTGGGAGGAGGACCTCTGGAAGGAGATAAGATGTCATCGTATCTACGCAAATGATCATCAAAGGCATCCCACCCGGAAGGCGGTAGCGACTTCACTGTTTTCTCAGGAGTTTCATCTCCTGGGGAAAACATGGTAAAACCATGTAAAACCATGGAAAACATTGGAAAACCCTGGCTCACAGAAAAATTGGATTCTGATCCTGTTTGATCCTTTTTGAATCTTTTTGATCCTTTTTGACCTTATGATTTCGCGTACTGTTACCTCACAATCTCGAAACTTCCTATGAAACCCAGCCTTGAGCATTGTCCACCCCTGCTCTGCGACGCTGCGGCGTGGGAATTCTCTCCATCTTTGTCACGACATGGTCCATTTTGACTGGAGTGCCAAGAGTGACAGGTTCTGGCTTCACCGGAAGTGTAGGGGGTGACTGATCTGGGTCCTTCTTCACCGCAATGACCCGCTCTTTCTTCACAAGAGGTGCATTTTCATATTTGCAAACCCTCTCCTGGGAAAAGGGAATGCACATGATAATAATGACGCACTTTGATTTCAATATGCGGGTCATGGATATCATGGGGAACCTGGTGTAAATTGCTACAAAATGGTTGTAGACATCAAGGGTGCTTACAAAATGGATCGGGTTGGAACAAATAGAAATTCATGAGGAATATGTAAAAAAAAAACATTAAATCAACAAATTTGAAAAATCATGAGCCATGATCAGCCAGCCCAGATCATTCCTCTAGATTCCCCTAGGGACTCCCGAAATCTTCCCAAAACAATTCAAAAACATCAAAAAACATACTCCTATAATATCCTATATACTCCTGATGATTCCAAACCCATCTAAAACATTCCAAAACCATTTTGTAGAAGTGGAATGGAACTGAAGATGGTCCAGCCATGGTCAATCCACCCTTTCTATCCCTTTCTATCCCTTGCTCTCCACACGTCCTGATTTGGCGCTTCCTGGTGGGCATCTTGGGCCGCAACTCCATCAGCAGAAACCTTCTCCTGCCAAGGTGAAAAAGAATGAAAAAGAATGAAAAAGAATCATCTAATATGAACTATTTATAATGGGTTTTATGAATTTTTATGGACCGCCCATCACGCAATGAATAAGAATATCATACATGAATATGGGTGGATATGGGTGGTGGATCGCGTGGTTCACTACATGCTATTATGATCTATTATGGTGATCCTGCTTCCAATTTCTACAAAATGGTTGTTGACATCCAGGGGTGCTTACAAAATGGATCCAGTTGGAACACAGAGGAATATCTAGCATTATCATATATTATCATGTATTATCTAGATTTATCTAGTATAAAATCATGTGGAGCTGCTATGAGCTGCTTTCATCTGCTTTCAACATCTTTCATCTGCTTTCATCTGCTTTCCCCAAATCCCCCAAGCCTATCCCTAAACTGGCAAGAGAAATCAACAAACAACAAAATTATACAAAAATCAATAATTAACCATTCTGTAAGTACCTGCAAGATCCTGCAAGTGTCTTACCACTGGCAGTGACTAGCAGAACCATTTTGTAGTGAATTTATAATGCCGTATTATATGTGAATTTGTAAATTTATAGGATAGGTTAGGTACCCAGCTCAACAGAGCCCCCTTTTCCGTGTATCTCCTCTGGCGCTTCTGCGGCAACGACATGCGGAGCTTCATTCCCGTCAGCATTGTCCTCAAAAAAATGTATCTGCATATATAACAGTCACCTATAATCATCTATAATCATCTATAATCATCTATAATCAATGATAATCATGTATAATAATCTATAATATTCTATAATAATACAATATCTATAGCCATCTCAAGTCTGAGTCTGAAATGGTCTTGAAATGTTATGAAAATAACCGTAGTTGAATAATGTTGAATATACAAAAGCAATTATAAGCATAAATAAGCATACATAAGCAATATTAAGCAATGATAAACAATAAACAATCATAATTAATTATAATTCATTATAATTAATTAACAATAGACAATGTCAGAATATGTCAGAATTACATATCAAAAAACAGCCCAAAACAATCCAAAACATGCCTCTAGATTCCTCTAGGAATCCCCAAATATCTAGAAATATATCCAAAACAATTTAAACACATACTCCTGATG
>Ga0126342_10011672_pt1 | contig 15685 bp, 17 predicted proteins | sample Cyp1metagenome_FD_92528 | JGI IMG/M metagenome (GOLD analysis project Ga0126342, IMG submission 92528) | Coral microbial communities from Lord Howe Island, Old Settlement Bay, Australia - Cyphastrea 1 metagenome | ecosystem: Host-associated > Invertebrates > Cnidaria > Coral ...
ATATATATATACGTATATAATATATATATAATAACTGTATTATCATATACAGTATGTGTGTGTGTAGCCATAATATATTGGGATCCTAGTGGTGACATACATATGTTGCCAGCAAGCAGGTCTGGATCACGTCTTGGGTGCTGGAAAAAGGACAAGAGGATCTGGCTTGGACTGGAAGATCACCTGGCAATTTCCCAAGTCGTGGGGGGTACCCCCCAGTTATCACCCATGTTTCTGGGTGGGATTTTCCATTCTAAAACATCCAGCTATTGGTGTACCTCCCATTTATGGAAACCCCCATATTGGAGAATATTGAAGCTGAAGCTCTTGTCTTTGATAGCTAATGTCAGCTAGTTCATGAAACCAAAGAGAATTCCGGAAAACAACATGTTCGCTGCAACCCCTAGGTTTGCCCGCGGCCAATCCCGCATATCCTTTGACATGCTCAAATCCCTTCGCAGGGTTTAAGTTTTTTACTTTCCAAAACAACAAACACTGTAAACCCTAAAACCCTAAACCCTAAGTTAAAACCCTAAATCATGAAAACTTAAAGTCAAAATCACTGTGTATAGCCAGTGTTTTCGTTGATCCTCTGGTGATAAGTATATCATATTGTTTGGATGTGTTGTTTGAGTGTGGGCGAACCAGGGGGTTGCGGGGAACATGTTTCATGACCCTGCAAAAATGCTTCGTAAAAATCACAGATCGATATCCACCACAAAGTGGTACACCGCCTCAGCACTGACTTCCTTGAGACCAGCTGTCCGACAATATCCTTCCACCTGCTACGGAGCGGATTTCGATGTCAATTGGAACTGAAACATGGCTACTGGGATCCCCAAGTTATGACCATGAAACATCATGAAACATCATGAAACCATGATATTTATGATATTTTCTCCAAGTATCTCCAAGTTATGTTGCAGAAGGTTGTTCAGGCACTTCGGCGGCAATCTTTTCGACTTTTCAAATTTTGCCTTGTCTTCGTCATGCCCCAAGTGGCCATTGGAAGACTCCAGCTACACGACAGCCACGCAACACGCATATTGCGGTGTTGGCCACTGCGTAGAAGACTTACGAACAAGCTTCCACTCTTCGAATGTACAAGGTTGAAACTGTGGTCACAACATGTCACAACTACAAAGTCATTGGATGTCATTGGTAAACAGGACAAGGTCGGTATGCCTAGTCTGCCTCTGCGCTAGGCCTTGGCACCTTTGGGTTTTGTCGCCTGGGGATTTCTGGCCTTTTTCACCGAGTTGGGCCGTGGTCTCCGTTCGGCCGTGCGCTTGGCACGCCGGGTGTCCTTCACCACGGGGCGGCGCGACACATCTGCAGCATCTTCGGGTTCGATGGCCTCGGCTTCCGCAACTGGGGAAACGTCCTCCATCTCTGCCTCAGCATCCTTAGAACGTGGTGGCTCAATGACCGTTTCGGGTCGATTCACCTTGGTGGCAATCAACTCAGCCTCCTCCACAGAGACTTTCTCACCCGTCTTGGCCAGGATGGCACCACCTCCAGCTAAGACTTCCATCTTGGGATGGTTTTCTTTGATGATTTTGCTCAACATGGCCTTCTCTTCATCTGAGTACTTTCTTCGGTTTCCCCGGAAAACCGTGCCAGCCATCGGCAAATTCTGTGCCCTGAAATCCACAGGCTTCATGATCTCATGCTGTGGAAACACGGCATCTTCACTTTCTGGGTATTTGAATGCATTCTTCGGCGTTAGCCGAGTCACGCTCCGCCCCTGTGCTGTTTGCACCAGTTTTTCGTGCTTTTCCTTTTCACGAGGCGTCACAATCATGGCATCAACTCGCTGCCTCTTGACGGTTCGCAGCCGCTTCTTGATCTTGGAGCGAATGGACTTGCCCATATTCAAGGCCTTTCACCTTGACTGCCCCACAGACAGCCTGAAAGTCACAAGACACACTCGTTTGATCACTTGAGCCAAACGCCGAATAAGTTTGTACAAACATGTTGCAATTGTCAATCTGCACAAGTGTGTAAGTATCTATAGCAAGGAACCGGCTTTCCAAAAACAAACAAGCAATGCATTCCCAAGCGTTCACTGAGACTTTCACGTGATGTTGAAGCTGTAGCCTGGTCAATAATGCAACTCGATTGGGACATGACATGTCGTGGCTTATGGACAAACGCAAAGTGATCTGACGAGCACCCAACATACAAAAGGCAACCGCCTAAACTCGCATACTCATTCAGGAGTGCATGATATGTCAGGTGGTCCCTCCCTTATCGAGGCCAAAATTCCTCTGAACTTGCACACTGAAAATCAATCTGAAGTGCAAATAATGCAAATATGTAAAGATATGTTAATATCATCGATTCGCAAACCATATGTTCGTAGAAACTGCTTTAATAGACATATAAGTGGCGGACAAAATTACTTACTACCCGCAATGGACATGGCCAAAGTGGGTGGTCCCCTATCGATCGTGAAGGTTTGTACTTCCATGTTATGTGTAAAAATAGGGTATGGGTAATCGGTTGTGAATGTTTGCACACAAATTTGAAAATTCCAAGTCCACTCCCCACTACTTTAGCCTTCCGCTAATTTTGTCGGTTATCCATATTACAGTATCTCATATATAAGTGGGATAAAATGGAGAGGACCAGCTTTCACAACTTGGGGATTGGCCTTGCGTTGGCCGAAAGCTGGTCCAGCAACAACACCGCATCATCCTTCCAAGCATAGCTGCCTCCAGCTGCTGTCTTCTGAGCTGTGATTCTTAAATATCCATAAATCTCCAGATATTTCCAGTCAAATACAACAAGTATTTGTGTCCCAAAAACACTTTTTGGATGGAACCTGCTGATTCACAACCAATTTGAACTGAAAAAAACGTGTCCAAAAACAGATTCGATCGATTTTGCAGCAGACTTGCCTGTGGGTCTCCCCATTGAAGCCCCAGGCGGCGGCCGAAAAGCGCGGATGACATTGCCTCAACAGATACCAGTGGCAACTTTCACAAAACAGAGAGATACAAGAAAGCGCGAAACTCATGCCTAAGTCACGTCTGTGTGCTGAAAATTTGTTTTCACCCATCTAAATGCAGTTTCAAGGAAGTCATGCCTATGTCATGCCTGCAACCCAAATCACCATCTAAATGCAGCGGAAATCTTTGCTTCATTTTGATTGACTGATACCAGTAGTACCGCACAAGGCGGTGGCGGAAGTTTCAAAGATAGTAAACCTATAGGAAATGTTGGGTTTTGAGTTGCATGGGCGGCAAAACAAGCCGCTGATGGATCGATTTTGATAATGGTTTGTTGTACTGTAAAATGAATAGTGAATCTGAAAGTGAAGTGTGAGATAAGGGATATAATATAGTAGAAAAAAACGACGTCAGAAGGACGCCCGAACGACGTCCAAGCGACGTCTTTTTTTGCCTAGGAAAGGCCACTCCCCACCTGATGGCTCAACAACATGAGACTCCTAATCTGGGCACGACTTTAGCAACACTCTGTACAGAGGGACAAAAAAAAACAAAGAGAACCATCATCAGCCCCTGCAGCCCCTGCAGCCCCTGCAGCCCCTCCAAGCGAAACAACATGTTCCGAGGTGCCAGTCTCAGTGCCAACCACAAAGAGCCATGGATCCACAGGAGAGAAACTCAGAGACCTTTGCAGAGTTTGGCAGGACCTTCCCACTGTCCATTTGCCTGTGGGTCCCAAAAATGGCGGAGGTTACCCCCAAATTGCCATATATAGGGAATTGCTAGCAAATCATGATATGATAGGCCACCGCATGTTGGAGGTATAGCGTATTTTCAGACACCCGGGCTGAGGATGGATCCTTCCACCAAGGATTCTCTTCTTGGAACCCTGCAGCATGAAACCTGTTGCGAAGGTGCGAGCTGTTGCGAAATGATGCAAAATATAAAGACCCTTTGGAAATCGAACCTGGCAATGAACAATCTCCCCAGTTGCATCCATCTAGAGTCCATATAGTTCATCTATAGACTATATATAGTCCATCTGCAAGCGATTTTCCGGTAAAATTATACCGGCAAGAGACCCCAAACAGTGCGGGGGAGTGGGGGATAATGTATGAGAATGTGGATGATGATGATGATGATGATGATGATGATGAGGAGGAGGAGGAGGATGAGGATGATGATGTTGAGGAGGATGGGGATGCGGATGATCATTCGGAAGATGAAGTGGAGGATGATAAGGTGGAGGATGATGTTGAGAAGGTGATGATAATGATGTTGAGGATGATTATGTTGAGGAAGATGATGAAAAGGATGATAATGTTGATGTTGCGAAAGATGAGGTGGAGGTTGATGATGTTGAGGATGATGAGGTCAAGGAGGAGGAAGATGTTGAGGTTGAGAATGATGATGTTGCCGAGGAGGGCCGATCCCAAGACCGGGACCCACACTTTGTGCGAGCCTGCGCAGTCGAAATGCACTTGGACATTTCACAAGAGCCACTTTACACGAAAATTTACAGGACAAATGTCCGAGCCCAGAGTGAGCCCAGAACGCAGACACACACTTTGCGCAGCCTGCGCAGTCGAAATTCACTTGGACATTTCACAACAGCCACTTTATACGGACATGTACAGGAAAAATCTGGGGCCCAGAGTGACAGAGTGAGGCCAGAACGCGGACACACACTTTGTGCGAGCTTACGCAGTCGAAACGCACTTGGACATTTCAGAGCCAATTTGTGTGAGAATTTACAAGGAAAATGCTGGGGCCCAGTGTGAGGCCAGAACGCAGACACACACTTTGCGCGAGCCTGCGCAGTCGAAATGCACTTGGACATTTCACAAGTGCCACTTTGTGCGAGAATTTAAAGGCAAAATGCCGGGGCGCCGGGGCCCCAACCCACGCGGCACGTTTCGCGCGAGCCTGCGCAATCGAATTGCATTTCAACATTTCACAAAAGCCACTTTACACCGAAACTTACAAGTAAAAGGCCGCAGACCAAGAGCTAGCAAAACTCGCGCCGCAAACTTTGTGCGAGCCTGCGCAATCGAAATGCACTTGGAGATTTCTCAAGAACCACTTTATGCGAAAATTTCCAGGAAAAATGTTGGGGTCCAGATGGAGCACCCTGATCAAGCACCGGCCTTTACACTTACCGTAAGAACCCCTCAGTGTGGACGTACTGTTTGGGGAACTTACCATAAGAACCCCTCAGTGTGGACACACTGTTTGGGGGCAGTCGAAACGCATGTCAAGATTTCACAAGACAGTCGAAGTGCGCGACAAGATTTCACAAGAGCTATTTTACACGGAAATTCACCGATAAAATGCCGCAGACCAAACTCGCGCCGCAGACTTTGTGCGAGCCTGCGCAGTCGAAACGCACATCAAGATTTCACAGGTAAAATTCCGCAGACCAAAACCACGCCGCAGACTTTGTGCAAGCCTGCGCAGTCGGAACGCATGTCAAGATTTCACAAGAGCCACTTTATACAGAAATTTACAGGTAAAATGCCGCAGCCCAGAGTGAGCACCCTGATCAAGCACCGGCCTTTACACTTACCGTAAGAACCCCTCAGTGTGGACACACTGTTTGGGGAAAAATGGGAATTGTCCCATGCCATGGTTCAAGAATGTCAGCCTCTGGAAGGCTGCGAGAGATCATTGTCTCTGGCATCCCACAACAGGACCTTTCCATCCCCACTCACCTTGGATCTTCAACAGCTAGGTCACAAGTTAGCCAAAGGATGCCTCAGACCCTGAAGCGATGGAAGAATGCCAAACAACTGAGGCCAGCACCGTGGCTAGCAGCCATGCGTCTGCTCCACCACTCCTTAGTTCTAACTTCTAACTAGTCCATGCTGCCCCGATCCTTCGCAATTCTATTCACAAGTCTTGACGCAGCCAGGCGGCAAGTCTGCCGGAATCCATTCCACTACTTGAATGGCCTGCAACAGCAGTCATCCCAGCGGTCATCCACAGCCATCTAAAGCATTCAATCGCACCGCAGAGACCGCTGCTTTTTGACCCCACAGCTTCGTCAAGGCCCCTGGAATGGCTTCATCCAAGTTCATCCTTGACCTCAGAATTGGGGGCGATGTCGCCAACGGAAGCATTCTCAAGGATACTGCCGCTGAAAAAAAAAATGCCGTGTGAAATGAGTTCAGCGACTGACGGGATCTGCTCTCAGTCATCCTTGCCAAAGCAACAACAATAAAAATCTCTTCGAACAAGCTCTCTAGGGTGGTATCAAAGCTGTCTGTGTTGAACATGGAAAGATCAGTCCTGCAAGCCCAGCGCAGAGTACGGCCAAAAGGAGCTGAATCGCGGAGTTCCCCCAGCATCTGACGCTTTGCCTCGGCGACTTCCCGAAGGATTGATCTGTGGCTGAAACAATCATGGAGGTTCTCTCCCAGGCTGCCAAATTGGCAAATGAGTTGAGGAAAGGATGTTGGTTAGTCATCAGTCAAACTCTACTTTAGAGGCAATCTGGCTGCCCAAAACGACTTTCATGTCTAAGGGAAACATCTCAGAGAGAGAGAAAAGAGAGTCAGCTGCAAGCTTCAAAATCAGTTGAAAATAAACTCCATCCCTGCCGCTACATTTGTTCTAGTGCATCTTGCAAACGAGGGACTGGACCCATCAAACTGACTATGGCAAAGGCTCTTGATTGCCCGTACCCAATCAACAGTGTTCACTCGTGTCCAAAGTCCTGCAGCCTCATCAAGCCAGAGCTGAACAGCAAGCCAACTGCAAAGCAAAGAAGACCAAGAAACAAGACAGACACAGAAATCACAGCAATCCGAGGCAATCTGGCTTGAAAAAGTAATAAAAAGTATAGTTTGTGTTTCTCGCCAAGCTCATGTACAATGACGCCACCTGGATCTCTTAAACCCATCTCCATGGTCCCTCAGTCCCTTCGCCGCCTCCCCCTCAGCATCACATCTTTCCAAGCGATAGCCTGGAACACGAATGTCGAAGTGGTGAATGTGGTGGTACTCGATCCCAAAGGAAAACACCTCGCAATGCAGCGATGGAGCTTTGGAAAGTCAGCCTGGGAGCTGCAATTCAAGGTGATATTGATCATTCACAGATGTCACCAGATATTGGATACCTTAGCGAAAATCCCTACCTTGCCGCTTGAGGTCCAAGGAAAAACAAAAATGGGCCTTTTCAGCACCACAGTATCAGACAAGCAGCAGACAGTGGCCAAGCGAGTGGAATCCTGCTGTCAGGTGTGTCTTTGGCATCATGAGAAGCGATGTTCCAACAGAACCTATTTGGCCTATATGGCCTATCTGCATCTACCTGAAGTCTCTCAAGGTATCTTACTCGGTCTTCTGCAAGTCGAAACATCCTTGGCACTGTGGTTAAGAATGCTGAGTGCCACGTGCGGAAACTACGTGCCTTGTGCTTCCGACAATGGCCGCATCCAAATGCGTCCTGCTGGAATCATCTGGGACACCTCAATGGTTGGCAGAGCCGAGAGCATCCCTGTGACTGATAGCACCCAGCAGAACATGCGGCACCGCGTCGAAGGTCTTGAAACCAGCTCCAGGTTCTGAAACCCAAGCGGCCCAAGCCCAGTGCAGTCCAACTTGCAGTCCAGGTGTCGGTACGGTGAATTGCAATGGTGTTGCAAGTGAAAGCAGGCGACACCTCTGAATTCGGATGGTGTCTCTGCATCACACCACACGCAGCACAAAACTTGTGCAGAGTGCACCCAGCCTAAGGATCCACCTAGCCAGGCTGCTAAGAAGTATGCGCAAAGGGTCTGCATACCAAGAAAGTACCAAACCTTGGATGCCAACAACATCTTGGAAGTGACAAAAAGAAGGACAAAAATGCTTAAGTTCGCAGTCCGGAAGATGTTGAACAAAATGTGCAACAAGAAGAAACACATTTTGCATAAACCAAATACAACCTCACAAAATATCGCTTTGATGATGATGCTGCGGTTTAGAAGCAAGGAAAGGAACAAGGGTTCGGTATGGGAAGTGCTGGGCGGGCTTGTTGAGGAAGAACCTTGGCTGATCACGCTGCAGAACCTCGCTTTGGAACCTTCTGACAGCTGTATTCAATATCTCCACAAGCGCAAAAAGTCTAAGATGCTACGCCTATACCTTGTCTCTGAGCACCCCACACAAAGAGCCCAGCTAATGGATAAAAAAAGATCCTGACAGTCGAGCCAGTTGAGCAATCCCACTGGACTCACAACTTGGGTGTCCCCTGGTACCCTTCTGTTCCCAACAGTTGATAAATGAATAAATGACGATAAATGGATGTTCATCCCCCCAGTCACGTGATGATTGGTTTTGACCCCTCCCCAAGTCATCTCAAAACTCGCTACTGCGACAGCAACCGACTGTCGTGGAAACCGAGCCACGGATCGCGAATAATTCGATGTGCCAGCCACAGGTACCATGGTGCATTCTCCAGTTCTTTCTCGGAAAACCAAATGGTGAGCGAGCTGTCCTTCACGGTGACATCACCTAGGTCTAGCCATAGAAAAATTGTTGATACAGAAATGCGAAGTTGCGGACCTGAGGTGAAAATAACTGGGACTTTCATAGGGAACAGCACAGTTGAGAAGAGAAACGTGCTCCAGACAACGCTCTTCTTTTGAGCTTAGAAGGGTTCAAGGGCAAGTTTTCTGCCTTTACCTCCATTGAGCCCTAACAACGCATGACCTCATATTCACCCTGGGCACAAAAAGACTTACATCATTTGGTGTTATGCATCCACAGTATCCATCTTCAAAAACACGTTGCCATGCTTCAGTCTTTTCAATCAAGGGGCCAAAGTGTGCGTGGTGAGAATTATGCACCGTATTCCACTCGTCCAGGCTGTAGTTGATAAAGAACTGCAACACTTGGCCAAGCGTCTTGTTGTGCTCTGGCTTCTCAAAGAAAGATGAGTGAGCGGCATCATGAAAAACGATAAAGGCTCGCACTAGAGCAAAGGCAAGCAGTATGATCGCGGCCCAATGTCCTCCGCTCAAGTGAAGCACGGCCAAAGAGCCCACATACAACGTCGCTGTGAGCGCCTCGACAAGCGATCGAGCTCCGCAAAATCTCCAGTTGCAAGCTACACAACCATTCATAATCAGATTAAATCAAATGAAATCAGACTAAATCAGGAAAAAAATCCATCCAGATCTTCCCAGATCTTCCCAGCGTCGCAAAGAGCTGAGGCACTAGACTGGCCCAGGCTTCAGCATCATCGGCCCGCCACTTGGAGACCAGCTCCTGAAGCCTCCGTCGCTCGGCGACGTCGGCGGACGACTCCTCCGGTGTTTCGTCGTGAAGGTCTTCGAAAGCAGAAAATTGATGGGAAAACCACGGTTTAAATAGTTTAAATTCATGGAAAGTTATGGTTAACCCATGAAAACCCTCCTATTTTGATCATGGATTCCTGCCAAAATTCCAACCAAACCATTGAAGAAAGGGATAGAAAAGGCAAAGATCAAAAGACGCATCGCTTCAAACTGAATCACAATGAGTCCTTGAGGGTTGCAGTAGCCACAGCTGACAAGGTCGCCCTTCGACCTAGAATATTCAGCACCAGGCAGAGTTGGCAGGACATGGCGCTAGACCAGAATTGACTATGATTCATTTGTGTGGGTTTTTTGGAAAATAAGGAACCCCTAAATCCACTGGGTAATAACAATGTTCGCTACGAAATTGCAATTTTGGGGAATATTTGGGGGTGCAAAGGTATAATTGGGTATAACCATGGTTATAACCTCCAGTTAAGCTTATATACTCGACCCATAGAACGGCCGCATAGTAATCAATTTGCACTGCGATACTCTGAATCACACTAGTATACTGACCTCTACACATAGATTATCATTAACCCAGCTTTGCAACCCAACACCAACGAAGATTCCAAATTCAAGGTGAAAAGGTCCTGAGTGAGTAGCGTCCATGTTTGGGCCACGTTTTGACTTTCAGCGTGGAAACAAAATGACAAAGTGGGCGACGCAGTGGGAGACACAATTTGAGACAAAGTAAGGGACAAAGTGGGAAACAAGCTAGGCCACAGAGTGGGAGACAAAGTCTGGGAAACACAGTGGAAAGCAAGGACATTGGGAGATACGCTGGGAGACAAATGCGAAAAGGGAGTTGGAAACACATGGGGTGCAAAGTGAGGGACAAAGCCGGGAAACAAAGTGGGAGACAAAGCGGGGGATAAAGTGGGTAACAAGTGGGAGACAAAGTGGGACACAGTGGGAGACAGGGTGGGAAACAAAGTTTACCAGAAGACAAAGCAGGCGACAAGCTGGGACACAAAGTGACATACAAGGTGGGGGACAAAGCGGGGGGACAAAGTGGGAAACAAGAGCGAGACAAAGTGGGACACAAGCTGGGCGACAAAGTGGGAGACGAAGTGAGGGGAGACAAGGTGCAGACAAGTTGGGAGACAAAGTCGGGGACGAAGCGAGGGACAAAGTTGGAGACAAAGTGGGAAACAAAGTGAGAGACAAAGTGCGAGACAAAGTGGGAGACAAGTTGGGACACAAAGTGGGGGACAGAGTGGGAGACAAGCTAGGAGGTACATTGGGAGACAAAGTGGAAAGATTAAGTGCGAAGCAATCCGTTTGGCTGCCTTTCATGAATTGAAGCCCACCTCCACCCCAGAGTCACCACCTGCTGGCGCTTTTTGTGCATTGCAAATTGGATCCTTTGATCCCGTCTGTTCCAACTGCGTTCCAACTGATTTGGATTTATTTGCAGCACTGTATCCAAATCACTGGACAACAGCTGCGCCAAACCTGCACCTCCTGGGACTTTGTCGCGCAGTTCCTTGACTTTGTCGCACTTGATGCACTTGTGAGCGCTGCTGGGGTGTGTTTTCGACAACGCCACTTTCACGGCTCTTTGGGCAAAATGCCAGCCGCCGCCGTCGCCCATTCGTTGAGGTCTGTCTGCCACGACGCTTTCATGACCAGATGTGTCACCCTCTTGCGGCCTCTCACCCATGAAGTTGCCCACAGTTCTATGTCTTCCGGGTCTTCAGGCAGCGGGCGTCCTTGAAGCCGGTGTCAATGGGGCTCCAGCCCCTTCCCCGGCCAGAGTCGCTGTCCACCTTTCCAATGACTGCATATGGTTCACCACGGACAGCTTTGCCTCGCTTTCAGTCACCTCCTTCAGCTTGGCGTTCATGGGTCTTTCCTGCATCGCCTCTTCCATATACCTAAAGACTGCAGAGCTTCTCCAACGTCCCAAGAACGAGATGTCCTGCACATCCATGCCACGTCTCGTGTAGTACATCGCCCCCGAACGCCTGGCTGAATGCCCTGTGAGATCTTTGTCCAGCGTCTTCGCCCAACATCTGGCGGTGTGTGCCCTGTCTTCACCCTGCCCTGCGTGGCAAAGAGGTAGTCGGACACCTTCCCATTGGGTCTGTTAGCCAAGACCATGACCGTCAATGCGAAGGGGCATTCCCTAGTGCAACTTTGCCTCCCGCAGCAGGTCAATGTTCTCCTAGTTCCTTTTGCTGCTTGGTCGGTCTTGGGTTTCTTTATGCACAAGGACACTGTCTTCTCATTGTAGTCCACGTGCACATCGCCCATCTTCAACTCCGTGACCTCGCAAGCCCTAAGCATCCACAGCACCACCATGGCATACATCCACGCTGGCCTGATGTAGCAGCCCCTCGCTGAACATCTTCCTGACCATAGGGCAGATTCGATGCCGGCCACCTGCAGCTCCTTGGCCCTCACCTCGGGGCCTCGATGTCTCTTCAAGGCTTTCTTGCACAGGAACAACTGTCTCCCCCAACGGGGACACCCGCTCATATCCGGCCCCTATGTGCATGAGCTTCAACTCATGGATATACTGGTCGCCCGACTGCAACTGTGCCTCGTCCAATGCTGTAGCTACTCCCAAGATCATCTCTTGGTTCACGGGGAAGTAGTCTTCTCCCCCTACAGCCAGTAGGAGCTCTCTGATCTTTTTCCGTTTCGCGTTCTTCGCAAGCAAGGTTCCGCGCGCCAAGAACTTCTTTGTGAACACCTCCTTGGCCCGCTTGAGGTCGTTGGAGGCCCTTGCAAGTCTGATGGCGGATTCCATGCCCGGCCTGGACTTGTCAGGTTTGCCGGACTTCTTCTTGCTGCCTCCGTCATCACGCCCAACACTGATTGGCTCTGTCCTCCTCTTCTTTGCCTCTGGTGGGCTTGGGGCTCCCTCTGCCAGGCTTCTACCTGGAGGTACCAATCTGGGGTTGGGGTGTATCTTTTACGCCCAGGGTGTTTCTCCCATGCAAGAAACGCCCAACAGTGTTTCTCCAGTCCAAGAAACGCCCAGCAATCTTTGGCCCTCCCCACCTTCCCTCATATGAAGGTTAAGGGCGTTTCTCGGATGCAAGAAACGCCCAGCAATCTTAGGCCCTTCCAAATTTCCCTCATATGAAGGTTAAGGGTGTCTCTTGCGAACACGAAATCAGATGATCGACAATTTAAGTGAAAATTCAGAGGTTTCACGAAAGCCTACGATGTGCGCTAATCCAAACCTCATTTTTTTAAGTATCGAAAAGGGATGACATGCAGAAGTTTTTGTTCGGGGAATTCCAACAAAACATCGCTTTTTTGGCGGAAACTATTTGAACGGAATTCAGAGATTTGCCATGATTTTAGATTTAAATGGGGCTTCGGCCTTGCATGTCATACAATTTAATATACATGGCCAGGAAACATGCATGAATCATGAGCAATATTGCCCTGAAATATGTGAAAAGGTTTTCCAGCTGGAGGAAAGCGCGCAAATTTTATTGTGGCCTGTGGCTCAGAAATGGCTCTGCCGAAAACAATTTTGGCGATTCATTGCCATGAAAGGTTCCATTGCATGTATGCCATTTTAGTTGGCTTACTGGTTTTCAGAAAAATGCACAGCTATAGTCATTTGATTTTGCTTTCTGTGTAATTAAAAAGCGACATGGGTTCATGGTTTGAGCCATGTGCGTGATCAGCATTCAAGCGTGAGGTGGGACGTAAGCACATGGGCGTATGAAATTGTTGCATTCGGTTGTTTAAATGTTTCCCGCAAGCTTTCCCGCAAGCGCCATGCAGGTGATGAAAGCGCAGCTTTGGCCAACTTTGCTGGACGCTTGCGTGCAGACCGGCATGATTCTGCTTTAAGATGTTTCAAGTTCCAGTGACCTACAGTCTTTCTTCCATGTTGCGTCGGGCTTGTGATGGAGATGTTTCAACACATATATTTCGCAGTTTTTCAAGACAGATGGCTCCAAAACAAATTGCTCCTAAGAAGCGCCCTGTTCAACCAGCCCCAAAGCGGCCTGCCCCGAGGCAGCGCCCGGTCCAACCGGCCCCTGTCGAGCCCGGGATTGACAAGCGCCCAGCTGAATCCCTGGACCTATGGGCGCAGCATGGCCTTAACAAGCCACCGCCTCCTGTGGAGGTTAACCATGCGCCCTTGCTGAATTAAATCCAGATGCAAAATTTCCCGTTCAGAGTTGGTTCATCCTTTTTTTAACCAATGGGTCGCCATACACATTGATGACATATACAAAAGATAGATAGCTATAGCTATAGCTAGATAGATAAATAGACAGACCGAGAAATCATGACATAGTAGGTGACATAGTGGGAGGCACAGTGGGAGACAAGCTGAGAGACAAGTGGAAGACACTGGGAGACCAGGTTCCAAGGTTGCCGGAACCGCACGCATACATGCTAAAAGGGGGAGGAACACGACACCACCCCCTGCTTCTAGAGATTGATACCCAAAAGCTTCCTGCTGCTGGGAATAAACGCATAATATTCTGACCCTGCACTAACAACCTCCAGTTTCTGGAGAAAGGAGTCCTAAATGCGGTCGAATCCAAAGTCCATTCATCCTGAGTTGGCCCCATACCCAGACTTCTACCGCTGTGATTCCAAAGTCTAGGGTTTGGTTCCCGTTTTTGGCTGTTCAAATCTACATTTTCCCTGGATAAACCGGTAAACCACAATTCTTCTTGGTTCGACCCCTATGTTGTGGTGAACCCTTATTTTCGTTATAAAACATAGTTAAACCCATTTCGGTGGGAAACCCTCTGTTAATTCCCAACCCTCCAACGACTGCCCAGCTTCGCATGCGCTGACAGGCGCGCAGTCCCAGTGCCAGTGCAGCCGTGCCAGCCAGCGGCCCAGGCGCCGCGGTCGGTGCCGTCGGTGCCCGGGGCTCACCTGCAACGGGGCGATCCAATCTCGAGGCCAAGTCTAGTAGTAAATTTTAGTATAAATATATATATATATATCCATCTATCCATCTATCCATCTATCCATCTATCCATCTATCCATCTATCCATCTATCCATCTATCCATCTATCCATCTATCTATCTATCTATCTATCTATCTATCTATCCATCTTGTTGGAGCATCTAATTTTGGGGCTCACTATGGGTCATTAGATAGACTAGACATCTAATTTTGAGCCATCTAGAGCCATCCCCAGTTCCGATTCCACCCTTCATCTCTACCTCGGACATGCTGCGGCACTGAGCTGACAGCTCTCACAGAGGGGGCTGCAGACAGCGCCATGGAAGCAATGGCTCAAGCAGTGCTTCAGGTTGTGACTAGACGGTTGTCAGTGAGTCATGGGCTCTTGTTCCCCAGTCTGGCAAACAACGTCTGATGTGCTAAGATCTTCATCAGCAAGTTGGACCATGAAGGGGCCCTCATTAGTGCTGACAAATATGTATATATATATATACCAGTAGTACCGCACAAGGCGGTGGCGGAAGTTTCAAAAATAGGAAACCTATAGGAGACGTTGGTTGTTGTGAATCACGGATGGCAGAGCGAAGCCACTGATGGACTAAAAGGTGATTGATCTCTCTCACTCTTTCTCTCTCTTTTGCTCTCTTTCTCTCTCTTTCTCTCTCTTTCTCTGATTATCTACCTACCTACCTACCTACCTACCTACCTATCCATCTATCTATCTTTCTATCTATCTATCTATCTCTCTCTCTATCTATCTCTATCTATCTATCTATCTATCTATCTCTATCTAGCTATCTATCTATCTATCTATCTACCTATCTATATCTATCTCTATCTATCTATCTATCTATCTATCTCCCGCTATCTATCTATCTATATATCTATCTATCTATCTATCTATCTATCTATCATCTATCTATCTATCTATCTATCTATCTCTATCTATCTATCTATCTATCTATCCATCCATCCATCTATCTATCTATCTATCATCTATCAATCTATCTATCTATCTATCTATCTATGTATCTATCTATCTATCTATCTATCTCTCTCTCTGTCTATCTATCTACCTGTCTTTCTGCCAGCTTGAAAATCAAGCTATTCTGCGAGACTTTCTCATTTTTCGAAGTTGACCACATCAAAAACGAAACAATTCTGCGAGACTTCCTTCTTTTTTTGAACTTGACAACATCCAAAACGAAGCAATTCTGCGAGACTTCTTCAATTTTTGAATTTGACAACATTAAAAACAAATGAATTCTGCGAGACCTCCTTCAAAAATGGAAAGTTGAGTGCAGAGCTGACAGCCTCGTACCAATGCGTTTTGCGATTTTTCCACTCCACCTGTCTAAAGTACTGCGCCTGCCACGAAGAATTGATGGCAGGTCATACGAAGTGCTGCACCTGTCACGCAAAATCATCTTAGCAAACCTACAGATCTGATGCTCCAAAATGCAACCCCTCTCAGGAAATCAGCGCCCTGACCTCCTAACATC
>Ga0126342_10011673_pt1 | contig 15683 bp, 12 predicted proteins | sample Cyp1metagenome_FD_92528 | JGI IMG/M metagenome (GOLD analysis project Ga0126342, IMG submission 92528) | Coral microbial communities from Lord Howe Island, Old Settlement Bay, Australia - Cyphastrea 1 metagenome | ecosystem: Host-associated > Invertebrates > Cnidaria > Coral ...
AAGCACCTTTCAGTCCATCAGTGGCTTCGCTCTGCCATCCCTGATTCACAACAACCAACCTCTCCTATAGGTTTCCTATTTTTGAAACTTCCGCCACCGCCTTGTGCGGTACTACTGGTATTGTATGTATGTTGCATGTTGATCAAACCAGCTGCGGGTTCTTAGAAGCAGTCTTTAAGATTGACCATTGGAAGTATGGTTGAATCCTCACTGACTGGTTGCTGAGGCCCCAAAGGGTCATATCTCAAACAGGTGAGTAGCTAGTTGATGGGTTGTGTGAACCAACAAACATACTCAAAAGCATAATGTTGGTAAATAGCCCATGATTTCACCATGTTTCATGATTAAAAGATAGGTATGAAAAACTCAGTTGTTGATGCTTAAATCACCATTTTTGATAGTTATCCTCTGTGACTCCAACCTGGCTTGCTGAATAATCCTCCATGAGCTTCATGATTCTCCCAGTAAAGACGACATATGTCCATTGACTTCGGGGATTTCCCACGTTTGGCCCACATCAGTTGCCAGTCGATGCTCTGAAGCTCCAGGTGAAGGAGGCTTTCCGTCGCGGTGCACAGATCATCCCAGTGGTGCGCAGTGGTGGTGCGGCGTCGGGGCTCTTCAACTTTCCGAAGGACCCGGTGACACCAGTGACGCGACCGGAACATAGCAGTGCCGCAGCACATTAATATATATATATATATATACATGGTTTATATTTTGCAGAGTCTTAATCAAACCCAAGAGAAGTTCGATGATTTGCCAAACTTACAAATGGTGATGTGCTTAGTTATCTTAAATAATGAGAGGTACCTGGAAATTACATGGGTCTGTCTGAAACTTGGGGATGTCCCAATTTTAGGCAATCAAATAATGGAGAAAGCGATGGTGATTCACCAATGGATTTGGAGGCTCCCTATTTTCAAACAGACATGGATAGGAAACATAGAACTTGGATATCAGAAATGATCTGGGGGTTATAGCTGAGTTAATCGATATCAGCCAAAATTGGGATGTATGGCGTGATGTAAGCCTTGCCCTTCAGTAAATGAACCTTCTCAGAACTTAATTTGGGAAATCCGGCAGAAATGTAGAGCATGTTCCTGTTGGGAAGCAAACATGGGTTTCTGTACCTATGTTGATTTACTGCATGGTTAAAATCAAGACCCACAACCCCAAAGAAGGGCTAGTCATGTGTATAGCATTGTCCATTCATGAACTTTGGGGCACAGCCCAAGTTTGACTCATAGCTGGTTCACGTGTCGTCAAGCGGGGTTGGAACATAATCTTGTATCTCGGATGCGTTGAGCATCATCATGGCCATGGTGTATAAGTTGCAACGCTTTTCATTTAGCTTGATATCACGTATCACAATTATCACACAGCTTTTAGGTCATGGCTGATTCATATCTGCACATTTGCGAATGTTTAAAATCCTCAGTGGCTCAAACCCTCAGTGGTTGATGATTTAAGGGAAGGCCATGCTACCCTTTACGCACTGGGGATGATCATCATCCATGAACGACCATGAATGATAAGTTGATAAGATATACCATGATGCTTACTATTTGAAAGGATTTCTCCATGTTTTTCCAGATCATAGGGAGATATGTTTCACCATGAAGCCAGATAAACGTTATAAACTCCGCCATGTTTGTGCGTCAGGAGGCGCTCGCCAAGCCGCCTTTCGCCAGCCAAGAACAGTGGCAGTTGTTGAGGGATGAGGCAGCGCCAGTTCCATCTACCGCTGAGGCTGTGGTATCTCGATATATCTCGATTCCGGGGAGGCTTTGGGATAGGGGCTGGGTCCAAACCTTTAAGTTCATCATATGACTGTGGGAAGAAACATGCATAGCTGCAGCTACACCAGCTGTTTTAAGGTACCTAGGATGCTAGGATCGGGTTTTGACTCGTAGCCATCTTAGTGGGAGCTCAAAGGGTGGGGTTGGGAAGATTGGTCCCGGTCGATTCGGAATTTCAATTCTGAAGCGACTTGCAGTTCCTTTGAGAAGTAGGTGTGGAAAAATGACTCGGTTTGGTACCTGAAAATATCTGAAAATTTGGATTTTTTTTAAAAAAAATGCGAGTAATAACCAACCATACTGGGGGTATAATGGGATGTGTAATCACCAATATGATCACATGCGTTTGTCTGAAAATGGGGCCCGCCAAAAAAAAGCCATTGGGAACAGGAAAAAATTGGCTCTCAACCGATGAATTTAGAGGGGCAACAATTGTATATCATAGTAGTATTTTCATTTAAAGCCGCTGCTTTGGACGATACATACCCTCCTGATCCCTCCTGTCTCCAAAACAACGGGAAGCGTATGGAAATTCCCTATAAAATGAGGTTTAGTTGGGAAAATCCTCGAAGCAAATGATGGATTGACATTGAACTGACCAGAGGCCCGCTTTTTTGAGTTCGCCCTTTACAGCACCAAATCACCATCACCTAGGTATCCATTGTGGAAGAAGTCCTGAGGGAGTTTCCAGATGGTTGTGGACGTAGATCTATGGAGGTCGTGGCGGGATCGAATGGATGAAATTCCCCAGCTTTTTTTATGGAAGGAATTTGGGAAAAATACGGAGTGAGAATCTATAAATGGCTAATTTAGTTGATGATTGTCCCAGCTGTAAACTTCAATTTGTAGAGGAGTTTCCCGTTGAAACCTCCCTTTGTTGAAGATTTCCCAATGAAAAATGTCCATTCCCATTGTTCCTAGAGGGTGTCTTAAATTGTAATGTGAGGACGGAGGATATTCAGTTGGTCCTATTCAAAATCCCTGGGACATTTCCTGGGGTCATCGCATTGGTGATACCCCAATATTGGTTGGATACACAACAGGTTCAAATCCCCATGCCAACATATATCAACACATACACATACCAACATTCATTTTTTCTTGGTTGATATCTCCAAGTACCAGCAGTACTGCACAAGGCGGTGGCGGCAGTTTCAAAGATAGACCACTGTAGGAGAACCCACTGATGGACCGAAAGGTGGTTGGAGTTGGGCTTGTTGGAGTGGTTGCAGTGGCCACCTCACGCACAACTGCTGAATGTAGTGTGGTGTGGTGTGGTCTAGTGTGGTTGTGTTGTAGTTGTACTTGTACTTGTAGTTGTAGCCATAGCTGAAGTTGTAGTTGTAGTGTAGCGGTAGTGGTAGTTGTAGCTGTAGTCTAGTTGTAGTTGTAGTCGTCGTGCTAGTTGTAGTGTAGTTGTGGTCGTAGTTGCAGTTGCATTTGTAGTTGTAGTTGCAGCTGTAGAGTAACTGAAGGTGTAGTTGTAGCTGTAGAGTAACTGAAGTTGTAGTTGTAGCTGTAGTGTAACTGACGTTGTAGTTGTACTTGTTGTTCTAGTGTAGTGTAGCGGCGACATCCAAAACGAAGCAATTCTGCGAGACTTCCTCAATTTCCGGAGTTGACAACATCAAAAACGAAGCGATTCTGCGAGACATCCTTCAAAAATGGAAAGTGGAGTGCAGAGCTAACGGCGGCCTCTTACCAATGCGTTTTGCGATTTCTCCGTTCCACCTGTCTAAAGTATTGCGCTTGCCACGAAAAAGTGAGGCCAGGTCATACGAAGTGCTGCACGCGTCACACAAAATCATCTTACCAAACCTGAAGATCTGATGCTCCAAAATGCAACTCTTCTCAGGAAATCAGCGCCCGGACCTCCTAACAGCTCCGATGAAGATGTCTCTTGCACTGCGCCTGCAACGCGACATGCATCGTTGCAGATCCTCTTCAAATGCCCCACGCCTGCCAACGTTTTTGAAACTGCGACAAAACCCTCACGTTCTGCTCACTTTTGGGAAGGTGCAGAATGTCTTGCGCCTGCCACGCAAAGCCACATCCTAACCTCAAAAAGTGCTCCGAGACCGCCAGTTTTTTACACTTTTGACTTCGAAATGTGCTTCGCGCCACAACGCGTGCACTTTTTCAACATCTCAACTTCCAAAAGTGCTCCGGGCATGGTGTGCTTTGTACATTTTAACTTGGAAACGTGCTTCGTGCCACAACGGCGTGCACTTTTTCATCATCTCAACTTCCAACAGTGCTCCGAACCTGGTGTGATTTGCGCATTTTGACTTCGAAACGTGCTTCGCGCCACAACGGCGTGCAATTGTTCATCTCTCATCTGGCCAGATGGCTCCGCACGCGCCGCTTTAGCGAGCCGACTCTTCGACCCTCCGGAGCCACAAATCATTGGAAAAACACAGTGCTGTGCGACTTTGCTACCTTTTCGCGCTCCTGCATCTTCTATCTTTTGCCTCTTTCTCTTCTCTGGTCTTCTTTCTTCTTTCTTCTTCTCTTCTCTTCTCTTCTCTTCTCTTCTCTTCTCTTCTCTTCTCTGACTCTTCCCACCTTTGCTTTTTCATCTGTCCATATTGTCGGAAGTTTGACTTCTAAACTTCCTTCGGTTAGGTCAATCTTGGATAGGTCAACATGGGGTTTCTTAAAATGGGGAATCCCCAAATCAACCAACTTAGACCATTCAATTTTAGTACACTTCACATTTGAAACCCATGGATTTGGGGCCTGGGGATCCACCATTTTAATCCACCTAGGAACAACCCCCATATGTTCTTCTTGTTGATCTCCTGAATTCTTGTGGGTTCATTGTCCAAACCCTAAAGCCGTGAAGATATCCCAAGGATTGCTGAATTAAATCCCGTTGTCTTATGATGACCTACATATCATTGATATCAACCTGTATTCTTGGTATTTAGTGATATGTGGATTCAAATCAAACCCTGATAACATTATTGATTATTAAATGATTGTTAGTGGTATCCATTGATAAACCCCGTGCTTTATTTGGATTGATCACTATGGACGATTAAGATCCCCATGGAAACCCTAGTTGGTTGATGATAATTGGGGGATCCGCTAGGCTTGGTTGACACAATCCATGTTGCTTACTTCGAAGTTTCAGAAAGACTTCAAGAATGATCCAAATCCAGAGATATCCAGAGTTCATAGCTTCAAAATCTGGTAAATTTGCGTAAATTCATTTTTGTTCATATTATGTTCATGATAGAATCCCATTCTGTCACCGGTTCCATGGCTTCTCCATGGCTTTCCGATGTGATGACGGAGAGGATCCAGCGAGTCCATCGAGTCCCGCCTCGTGGAAGCCTCTCTTGGAGCGCGCAAGCCCCGAGGACAACGGATGGTCTGTCAACAAAGCTACAAAGGTTTTGAAAATGGCCATGGAAAGGTTGATTTATGTTGATTTACCTCTTCAAAATGATGATGTTCCATAGTTATGTGCGTGTTTACCAGAGGGTATCCTCTGAAAATAGGAGATATGCTGGTGGTGATTTATCCTAAAACCACCATTAAAATAAGATAGGTACATCATCATAGCTACGTTAAATAAATGAATAACCAGAGATTTGAAATGCCATTGCTATCCCTCTCCACCCTTCTATCTCTATCTCTATCTCTATCTCTACGTCTATCTATCTATCTATCCATCCATCTATCTATCTCTATCTCTATCTCTATCTCTATCTCTATCTCTATCCATCTATCTTTCTATCCATCTATCTATCTTATTATCTATCTATGCATGCCAAAAAAATCCACACCACGCTTGATCGTGGTTCAATGATCTAGCATCACGTACCAAGCCGCAGCTTTCAAACATCCCAAAGTTTCTGCCACATAAATTGTAATCTTCCCGAAGTTTTTTGCCACATATTTTTTTAGCCTCTCAAGGCTGCTGCCACATTACGGATCAGGTCGATTATTATCGCTATTCGCTTTCATGTTAAATTTTGTGGCCACTATGCGCTTCCATTTTGGGATCGCTATGCGATCAATGGTCTAGCATCACGTGCCACGCCATAGCTTTTCACCAAGCTTCTCCCATACAACGTGTAATTTATCAAAACTTAGCTTTGACTTCTTAAACCTCGTGTTCATAGGTACTGGGTCCAAAATTGGTTCCATATTCTCAAGACGATGTGTGCTCCACTACTTAAAACCTCGCTTTACTTTCGTAAACTTCATGTTGATAAGTAATTACTGGGTCCAAATTTGCCCCAAATTCTCGAGATGATGTGTCCTCCGTCAGTCAGAACTGTGCTTTAACCTTTTTAACTTCATGTTGATAGGTACTGGGTCCAAATTCGGCCCCATATTCTCAAGATGGTATGTGCCCCATCAGTCTGTAGAACTTCTTAAACTTCATTTTGATAAGTAATGGGTCCAAATTTGGCCCCATATGTTCGATATGTTAGGTGCTCCATCAGTCAAAACTTAGTTTGCACTTCTTAAACTCGCCGCTGCATCTTTTATATATAGCACCACGCAGGAGACCACAATACCTAGGATGCGCCGGTGCACCTATATCTCACCCTTGCACTGAGCAGCACCTGTAGCATAGCACAAGAGACGTACCTAGGATGCGCATTTACCAGCTCGGCTATCTTCCGACCAACTTTCGACCAATCGGACCAACCCGACCAACTTCCGACCAACCTCACCAATCTCTCACCAACTTAACCAATTTCTGACCAACTTGGCCAACTTCTATCATATTTATAAAGTACATACTTATCACCACTTGTCAATGTACATACTTAGTGGGACCCCACTGCCTAGCAGCCTGAAAAGCTGACCAGGTGCCAAGTCATTGTTTCAGGAGTGAAACCACCACAAGAAGTAGTTGAGACAATTTGCAAAGCGTTTTTTCATGTTTCACCCAAGCATTTTTCACAAGGTAGGCACAATCTCTTCTGGCCTCCTTGAAACCTAGCCGCACGAAAATCAATCGTTCCAGGACCTTCACACGGCTGCTGCCAGTGTCCCAAGTGTAGGCACCTTGAGTTTGAGCAGACGAGATGGGAAGTTGGTTTCCCACAATTTATTGATTTTTGAGTTAAACATACAACAGGATAAGATCCTAGCTATGTGTTTCGCAGAGTTATATATATATATACACATGTATAGGTGTTGGTCAGTATGGGTATATATGTATATATGCACGGTACACACATGTCACATGTATATTATATACATACCTGAAGTATTCAGTGTATGTACATGATGCTAAAACACGTTTTAATGAATGATGGCTACATAATTACACATATTAGGGGGGATGATCGGGGTATCTTCGAATACGGTGATGGGTTCATCAATTTCCTGTCGACGCAAAGCAGTTGTTCACTTCCATCACGTGTTTTTCCGATGATCCAAAACCAAGATGATGAGATATTTCTATCAACTAAACTATGAGTAATACTTCTCATCATTAGACATAAATTTTAATGATGATAATAGTTTGTTAATAGTTTACTACTAGTTTAGTACCAATAATGATCGTAAGACGGCTAAATACTGTAGTGATCAACTACTCATAGTTCATTATGACATGTTGGTCAATGTCATCATGGGAAACTGCTCATATCCCATCAATATGGGAAAGGGTCAAAACCTGTCATGACCATATATAATTTACCATTTTTTGGGGCGATTAACATCTATTAATAGGTTTTGGTAACCCCTTGTGACAGTAGATGGCATATTGAACCCATTATTATTACTTTTTATATCATTATTAACACTACAAAACCTACTATTACTTGTACTCCCAGGTATATCCCAGGCATACCATCTATTGAACCATGACTGGCATTGTCACCCAACTATACTATCGATTGCAGTGTTCACCAGGGTGCCGATGTCTGCCGAAGGCGAAGCGGAGTTGCTGGCGCCCAAGGCTTCCAGTGCCACGTGACTTGGCGGGAAAGTTGTGCTAAGATATCCATATATATATGTGTATGTATATATATATATGTATATATTGACATATATGTGTATATTTGCGGTTGTGTCAATGATTACCTATGTGTATATATATATATAGTACCAGTTGTGGCAACTATTGTTCAGGTCACCATTTTTATCCATGATATAAATTGATGTAGATATGTGGATGAACATCCACTTGCCAGCTATGTTTAAGTTCACCAGGGTAACACGGTGGCCATGATGCGTGGATTCCCATGGCATGGAATATATGCCCATGGCCCATCTACCATACGCTTTGACTATGGCACATAAGACACGCGAAGCATTGGGTTTATATTGTGATCAGACCAGGGTCTCTTTTTAGTGGAGACGAAACCAGCCAGAGACTGGTTGATGCCTTCCAGTACTTAAGGCTCATCCCAGCGTTGCTGATAAATCCAACAGGCTCACGGGTTTTCAGGATTCAAGCTCTGCAACTCACAGATTCTGAGCCCCAAGAGTGGGTTAAAACATGTTATAAACCACATAAAACATGTGAAACATGATGTTTTGCACATATTTCACAGCTTGTACCCTCCGGTAATCAAACGTGATTGAAAATCTCCCATTTATGGATGATTTATTGAAACTTCCATTTAGTTCGGGGGTAGTCACAAGTAGTCAAGGACATCATGGCGGCAGATAGCCAACACCACGTCGCCAAGGCCCTTTCTTTTTCGCCCTTCGCGGATCAGAACGGAGATTCCTCCAGCCACCCCTCGAAATAAAGCTGCCTGCAATCGACGACAAGCGCGAGATGATTGGAATACTCAGGAGACCACTTGGACCGGAAATGGGGATACTTTTGGTCAGCAAAGATAGATCTGGCAAACCTACAAGAAACTCTTGGATGGCGAGCTGGATAATCGCCATTTTCAAGTTTGGGAAAGAATAATCATGTTTATCATATTTTATCATCCACGCATGCGACATGGCTTCCATAACTATGTCAAATGGCCAAAGGGTACGAAGGTACTTTTTTGGAAATCAAAGACAGATAGCTGGCTGATGGTTTCATAATGTTTCAAATATGTAATGATTGTTGTTATGTGTTTTTTCAAGCATATTTCGGATGATTGGTTGAGATGACGAGTATATTTTTGGGATGGGTCAAAACAACCAAACGAATAATCAAACATAATAACAAAACAGTCCGATAATCAAACATGGATAGTGGTAACTCGTAATTTTACCTTCCATAATCAAATGTAGCGTAGCAATGGAAATTCATCTATAGGTGGATGATTTTCCAGCAAACCATGTTTTTCAAACTGGAGGACCGCAGAATTATCCAAGTATCTATTGTCAATGGTTCGTTTTATTGGGGGGGCACCCTCAAACTTCAGGGCTGGTTTAGTGTTAGCCTTATTTAACATCATTTGACAGCCCAAATGGTGGTCAGTGCTTTTAAGCCTTGCCCATATCCCATTGCTATTCGGTAGCTATCCAAGGGGGCTCAGCCTATCGTCCAATGTTTCTTCCTGACTATCGCATTGTTGAAGCGCTAAGCTTGGTCTATGATTTCACATCCTTATGATATTCCTGTAAATCCTGATTTTGCCAGCAACGTTAGAAGAGGTGATTTGGGACTATGTTTCTGGGGATTTCCCGAGGGTTCCATGCATTTTGTTTGGAAAAATCGCCAGGAAATCCTGCTGGATTGGGCTGTGGCGAGATATCCAGGGCGCAAAGTGCGGCAAAGGTTCGATCTCCCAAAGCCCTTGGCGGAGTTGTGGCTTGGTCCATGGAGCCATGAAGAACATGCCCAAACTGAACCCAACTGTTGATGGTTTAAAGGGCTTGAAAGGATCGAAATCAAACATGATGTTTTCATAGGGGTTCTACCATCAAAATCAAAAGGGATAAAATGGTGCAATTTATGAATGATGGTTGATGGGTCAACTGGCTTCGGGGTTATGAACCTAACTGGTTTATCGGGAGTTGCGAATTAACATATAGTGACCCGTAATTACGGAATATATTTACGAAGCAAGCACTATTTCATGGGGGCTTCGATGGAACCCAAAATTTGAATCCAAACGTTGAACATCGACCCACATGATTTGACCAAACTATTGGATTGTTTTTGAGAAAAAGGTATGGTATTATTGGTTATATCTTGTTTTTTATCTTTTAAATTGAGGGGATGCATTTTTTTGCCAAAAAATTACAGTTTCTGAAAGAGTGGGGATGCTTAGGTAAGTATTGGATTCACCACACTAGGTATGGAGTTTTGGTCAAAATTGAAGATTTAGCAGATTGTGAATCCACATGTCTTGGCTTGTTACGGTACTTATTCAAGCACAATGTAATTTTGGAGGTGAATCATAAGCAGTTCATGTTTCAGACCATTTCGGATGTGGCAGCCTGTACCAGGGTTTGACCTGAAGCCAGGCTTACAATAGATCTATCTTTATTGGAGGTTCAATGCTTTCGCTTACTTGTGAGCTTCATGAACATTTGTTTCAACCAATGGTGCGAGAGCATCACCCGTCCACATTTTCCAACATAGACAGAGGCATAGGGATGGATAGAAAAGATTGTCAATTAGCTATTAGCTCATCGCACCATACTTTTTGCAGCTATCCTCACAGGCTGTGGGAGATTCATAGTGAGGAATCTAACCCATCAAGAATTGTGTGTTTTCATAGGGGCACATCGGTTTGTCTGAAAGATTAGGGGAAATTCTCTGAAAATTTAGGGGAACATCGGAAAATTTTGATGGTTTAGAATCATTCTTCCTATTACATGGCCATTTGAAGGATATACCCCATTGTCAGACACGCCCAAATACGTTGATAAATCATCCGGCTGGTCTGGGTGGTCTCCCCATTCCTCTTGGGGTTATACCTTCTATCATTGAAGCCAGCCATATGGGGATGTGTCAAAACCATTTTTATTTCCACAGGACTGGTAGAACTACCATCCATTAACTAGCCATTTAGGGTACCAGGCGGGTACCATCCATGTACCAGGGTTTTGACCCATAAGCTGCTCAAAATCTCAGGAGTGAATTCCGTGCGCACTTCAATTTGATCTTCCCATCTCTGGAAATTCAGCAATGGGAGGACAATGAAACTGCAGAGATTCTCGGCAGATGGCAACTCTTCAGTTTGCTGAAGCGGGGGTTCTCCAACATTTCTCCAGGGGAAATTGGATCTCCATGAAAGTGCTACACAGAGGTGGCCCCCGGTTAACGCTCGTCGCTTTGTTTGTAATATCTATATATATATGTGCCATAAACCTTAGCTACTGAATTTGCAGACCACCTTTTTTTAACTCAGGCACAAATTGGTAGATGTTTTGGCAGACCTGTTCAGACTTCAGGCAAGCCGCGCAGCAGCTGAACTTTGCTTTCCAATGTGCCGACCGTGACGGAGACGGCCTTGTGAATGTTCGAGAGATGCACTATGGCCTTCAATGTGCATATGGTCCCCCGGCGAACAACAGTATGTCCTGACAACAAAAATTGGCTTGTTTGAAGCTGAAGCAAGAATCACAAAGAAACGCGTCAAATTCGCTAATCATCTCCTTTCTCCGGTTTCTCACGTTCAGCTGACTTTTTCCGATCTGGACGGGATGATTTGCAGCGGATTTGATTTAAACCGAAGTTCGTTACCTACCCATACCTTGCTGATTGCCCACGCCTGATCGATCTAATGGCACATATCCATGAGATTGCCCAATGTTCCATATTTGCAGAATTCCCATTGTCCAGACTATCGATCTCATCGCCAAAAAGAAGAAAAGCCGTTTGCCACTATATAGCTGGGTAGGATTTGAGTGTTGAAATCTTTTGGGGCTTGCAATAGGTGAAAGTCCTCCAAGACCACTGGCCTTTGGGCCACTCAACTAGCTGATGCAATTTCCAGAGGTTACGAGAGACTCACGTCGGATGCAGTTAGACAGCTGGCCTTCACACCAGCTGCTGAGTCTTGGTTTGGGGGTATCGAGACATCTCGCTGGACTGTGAAACCCAAACCTTTTGTGCAATGTGGGGCCCCCCAGTTATAAGTTGGTCTATAAACCGAATTAACTATAGCTTAGAAGTAAAATGAATTCATTGTTACTGGAGTTGTAAACCAACTTAGCTACCTAGGGAGCCCATTTTGTCAGATTCCTGCCGTTTTTTGAATCTTCATTTCTGAAGGCTTTAACTGAAGGCCAGTACCAGTGGAACTTCTGAGTATGGCACCATTCAGCCTCTTCAACTTGCCGTCTGGAAATCGGGTCAAAATCGCCCCCAAATGGTGGAAGGTTGGCCAATTATCCTATGGTTCAGTTCGTATGATTCCCTTTAACATGGCGAATCCCATGACTCCTAATTCTCTCCATGATGATGCATTAATCATAGTCCACAGTTTTGGCCCTTTACCAGTTATAAGTACGTATAACCCGGTTTATAGAATGTATACTCCCATTTATAGCGAATTATATTTAATAAATGGTCAGAACTGCATTCACAGGTCCTCCTTCCAACGTTCCACGGTTTCCGTTAAGGATCGGCTACAGGATCTGATGGAATCCCTGAACGAAGGCTTGGTCTCAGCTGCCGAGGTGCAAGGCACGGCCCCATGGAGAGGTTTTGTTCTCCAAATGTTCCAATTTGTTCATAGGGAAAATGACGTTTTCGCCCATTGGAAGTAGGGAATATTCTTTTTTCAGGCAAAGCAATTTAACTGAATGAAAGCTGGATTCTTTTCACCTGGCAATTTGGATGATTTCATCTGGATTCATGCTTCAAGGTTGCTTACATTTGGAAGATTCTGATTTAAACAACCGAATCTGGGGATTTGATTTTGCCCGTTTTTGAGATTTATTGCGTTCTTCTTTTTAGCCGCCCGAATTTCAGAAAGCCCTCCAAAAAGGGTAGTGAACGAGTCAATTGGGAGTGAAGAAGGAGCCGCAAGCCAAATGTCACATATCAGATTTTGGTTTGAAACCAAGCTTTGACCCATCAAAATATCCGTCATCCAAAATGCCGATGACCAATCCGGCGGATGGTTCTTGGTCGATCATCCAACACATCCCTACTTGGAAGTACAGCTCCAGGTAGTAGGTATATAACATTATATAACCATAATTATAGGGGTTATATCTCAACTCGGGATTTGATTTTTCATCACACAGAATTTTGGAGGCTTCAACTGCACCTGGCGCAACAGCACGCCTTGGGCACTGAAGCCAAGGCGTTCTGCGAGAAGCCAAAATGATTGGCGAGGGACGGCCTGCTTTGTTGTGGGCGCTCGGCGCTTGGTTCCTCGGCCAAATATAGGGCCGGGGCCGGCGCCCCCTAATTTTCACAAACCAGGATAGATTGGAAATCCGGGCTAGAACCACAACATCAAAATGCTTCTTGAATCATTGGGATTTGCTGAAGATGGGCTGTTGGTTTTCCCACTGGTTCATCCACCATTTGGAGAATCTACTTGGAATATTGTTGCGCCCCCTTAAGCAAATCATCAAAGGGAATGGATGCAAATGGAGCAATTGGTTTTGAGACGTAGATCCAGAAAGCACTTTTGGTCATGTGTCCAGGTACATTAATGTGGAGAGGAGCAACAGCCCCTGGATTCAGGCTCGAGTGTTGTTCTGCAGGACTCAATGCTAATACATGTGCATAGCGTGCATTTATATACTTAGAATTACACTTCGGCCCCTATCCCAACATAGACTTTTTTCCGTGGATGCTTCTTCCTGTGATTCACCTACTAACTTTTGTTCGGTGCTTTGCGATATGAGAATACCCATTGCCTTTCAGAAGGCAAAATCAAAGAATGCACCCAAAGATTCCTTTATCAACATTTGAGTTTTTCCTGACTTCTTCCAAATGATATCTTTTACACTTCCCAATGCCACGTGCCACTGAATTGCCACGCGTTTGTTTTTGAATTTGCCTTCTGCTTTGGCCAACACCCATGGTTTCCTGATTCCTGTGGCTTTACCCAGAAAACCAATCCGATCGGTACTGTATACATGTAATATTGTATATGAATGGCCGGCACTGATACATACATACACGTAATATTATATATATATGTATTGGTAGATAGGTAGATAGATAGATAGATACGTAGGTAGGTAGGTAGATAGGTAGGTAGGTAGGTAGGTAGACAGATTGATAGATATGTATTCGTACACATTTGCATCAAGATCACCTCTAATATGGTAAACCCAACAATAAACCATCCCATTGACCAACCTAACCTAACTGGGGGTAATTTTTCATCATCCCAAATGGGAGTAAGCACAGTTTCATAAGCCTCAAGTGGGGATGGTTTATTATTTATATTTATCCCAGATTTATCCGGTATTATCCCGCTATTATCTTATATCAATCCATATTCTCCTGTCAACATCCTACCATATCCCATGATTCTTTGGTTTAGTTACCACATGTATATTGACATTTAAACATAAACTAGTCAAATTTATGATTAAAAAAAATATATACAACTTTGTGTAAATGATCGCCTTGAATGTGGTAAGCACATTGTACAATTCAATTCGCCTATATTTCACCCATCATTTCCAGTTTCTATTAGCTTTACCATGTATAAAAGATGGCCTTTAGTAGGATATTCATAGGATAACATGGATTGATATCGGAGGAGAAGAGTGGGATAGTTGATAATTATGGGATAACTTTGATAAACCATCCCCAATAAAGGTTTATGAAAGCTTGTTTTTGGGATGAGCTCATTAGACCCCCCAATGGGAGAATGGATAATTACAGGATAACCATCCCATCAACCAATGAGTGTCTGACCACTGCACGATTCAAGTAATTGTTCATCGACTTACCTATTATTGCCTTGAACAAGTATATATATATATATTTATTTATGTGATTAGTTTCTTTTGTTTACCACGATTAGCTTTCTACATGTGAGTACGACTATAGACAAAAAAAATCATGAGGCGACTATAGACAAACAGACAGACAGACAGACAGACAGACAAAAAGACAAAAAGACAGACAGAGACAGACAGACAGAGACAGACAGACAGACAGACAGACAGAGACAGACAGACAGAGACAGACAGACAGAGACAGAGAGAGACAGACAGAGACAGACAGAGACAGACAGAGACAGACAGAGACAGACAGAGACAGACAGAGACAGACAGAGACAGACAGAGACAGACAGACAGACAGAGGAGAAAAAAAGAGGAAAAGACCCAAATTCCTCTAGTCGTGGTGGTAGATCAAATGTTGTTCGAGGAAAAAAATCATTTGATCGTGCACAATAAGATGAAATTTAGTCGTGGACAACGCGTACTCTCCACTTATCATGACTAATTTTTCATTGTCTCCCATACTTCAGCCATCATTCTTTGTTCTCCATTGGTTTTACCACCTGAACGCTTGACCCATGCCGTGGTCCCCACAGGTCCTTCTGGCCTCCGTGCGGCGCTGGATCCCCAGCGACGAGGAACACCACGGCTGGATGCTCCATGCTTTAGCGAAGGCCACCATGGAACTGCCCAAGACGCTGCCGTTGCCGCGGCGCTTGGGGGGAGAGCTCCGGAAAGCAAATGGAGGGCAACGGGAGCCTTGGCGAAGCCATGGCCGATCGTTCGATGATCAGCCATGATGAGTCACGATAAATGAGGTGATTTTCAACGGAGGGCTAATTATTTTAGGATTTTTTTTTTGATCAGGTTTAGGAATTATTTTTGGATTCCTGCTTCTCTGCTTTTCCTGCTTCTCTGCTTTCCTTCTTTTCCTGCTTTTCATGCTTTTCCTGCTTCTCTGCTTTTTTGCTTTTCTGCTTCTCCTGCTTCTCGCCTTTTCTGCTTTTTTGCTTTTCTGCTTCTCCTGCTTCTCTGCTTCTCTGCTTTTCTGCTTTTTTGCTTTTCTGTTTTTCCTGTTTC
>Ga0126342_10011674_pt1 | contig 15681 bp, 9 predicted proteins | sample Cyp1metagenome_FD_92528 | JGI IMG/M metagenome (GOLD analysis project Ga0126342, IMG submission 92528) | Coral microbial communities from Lord Howe Island, Old Settlement Bay, Australia - Cyphastrea 1 metagenome | ecosystem: Host-associated > Invertebrates > Cnidaria > Coral ...
AACATCCCATTAAAATCCCATTAACATCCCATTAAAATCCCATTAACATCCCATTAAAATCCCATTAACATCCCATTAAAATCCCATTAACATCCCATTAAAATCCCTATTGTTTACCATAGAAATGGGTTAAAACCTCTCACTGTGTCGAGTCTCTCCGTGTCGGTCGTCTAGGCGGCTGGTGGACGCTGGAGCCTGGGCGGGCAGATGCCCCTTGGAGCTGTGGAGCTATCTGTGTTGATGTGGGCGGCTGCCATAAACCCTACCATGACTGGAGCTGTTTTTTTTTCGTAATGAACTATGGTTTTAACTATTAAAAAATGAGAATATACCTGATAAATGATGATTTTGTGTATGGTTGGTGATATTTGGGGAGGTTATACTAGGTCAATCTTACATGGATACTTTAATCCTTTAGTCTTTTGGTATTAATGGGAATATCTACGTTCACCAGCAAAGAATTTGTCATTTTTTGCAGGGTATCTAAGATTGGCAATGAACATAGCACCCATAAAAAATGGTGACTTGGGGATGGTTTATTATTGGTTTACCACATTATATATCTGCTTGTAATGGGGATGATTCCCAATATATATATATATAATTATATACTGCATATGGATGCGGATAATGCAGATCATAATTTTCCCATTTTCCGTTAACGGGTGATTCTGCCTATTCTACCTGAAAAAAAAATGTGATTTTTCCATAAGTTGGGGTACAGGTTGGTGTTTCTGTTTTTTCCTGGACAATTTATGGTTCGATAATTAAGCTGTCAAGAACTGGAACATCAAATTGATTTTTATGGACACATCCATAAATTGGATATTTGATGTGAACAGCATCATTTTTTTTTAAAATGTAATAGGAGGATCAAATTAGTTCAGGTCCCCCCATTGATGGATTCAACCAGGCACCAAACATGGGGATTTCACATTTCGCTGATGGGGGCACGCACCCTTTGGCAGCAACGGCGAAGCTTTCAAAATTGCTTGGAAAGTGATGATTTGCCATTATTAACCATTATTAACCATTATTAACCATTATTAACCATTATTAACCATTATTAACCATTATTAATGGTGATATTATAACCATTAATAGTTAATAATGGTGATCTCATGGATGACTCATTGAGAATTGTGTCAACAGTGTGTGTTTTCAGTTTTTTTTCCTTGAAACAAGAGGTACCTATCTTCCATTGTGAGTCACGCGGTGAGTCACTGACTGGGCGGCAATCGGATGGTAGGGAAATCAGCCCCGAGTACCGGTGAATCCTGCCGCAAAACAATCCTCACCCGTTGCTTCATGGATGACTAATGATGATTAATGTGGGTAAAACAATGTCATAAACCACCCATGACTGGTTAATAATGGTTAATATTGGTTAATAATAGTAAATAATGGTGATCAAATCTAGTGGACCATTTAGCGAATTTTTCCATGGGGTGCATATGGTTGAATCCTCCCATGGACCATAGATCTGGGTAAATTTCATCACGACCGAAGCCTGTTCTCCCGAAGCCTGGAATCATGGTTTTTATAGGGAAATCATCCCCGAATTGCCGCAAGATTCAGGTTAGTGAAATATTATTATTTACCCATATATGTATGTATATATATATGTGTATATTCTCTGGTAAATTATCATAACTTAATGAACAATCACCATTATATATTCTCTGGTAAATTATCATAACTTAATGAACAATCACCATTTTTAATGGGTGAACGAACTAAATGGCCATGGCTTCAATAGCAAACTGTTGGTTTACCAGAGGGTATACAGATATATATATATATATAATGTGGGTAAACCAATAATAAACCATCCCCCAAATCACCATTTTTAGAGGTTGTATAAACCACTCCCAGTCATGGGTGGTTTATGACATTGTTTTACCCACATTAATCATCATTAGTCATCCATGAATCACCATTATGTACTATTATTAACCAATATTAGCCATTACTAACCATTATTAACCAATATTAGCCAATATTAACCATTACTAACCATTACTAACCATTATTAACCACTACTAAGCATTATTAACCATTATGAACCATTATTAACCAATATTAACCAATATTAACAATTACTAACCATTACTAACCATTATTAACCAATAATAAGCCCTGAACCATGGATTTCTTCATGGTTTATCCTGTGGAACCAACGAAGGTTCCTCCTCCGCGAAGCTGGCTGCGATCTTCTCGCCTCGCGTGACTTGGATGCCTTGGCCGTTCCCAGATCTCCGTGGGATTTTTTTCCATGGTGCTTTCAGCAGCAACAAATGGGAAGATTCACCAAAGAACTATGTATATATATATACATATAATGATTAATGATTATTATAATAGTATATAGTTTTATATAGTATAATGGTATATATTTAATACTATGTAATAATGTATATATATATATAGGTATTTACATTCTATGATGATTAATGATTAGGATAAATAACCACTATATATGGATGATATGTGGTGATATATGGGTTTCTTGTGATGCAAAGAACTATGGTAACTATGGGTTTCTTGTGATGCAAATGGGATCAAATGGGAAAATCCTGATGGAAAATGGATGATTTAGGATACCCCCCATTTTAGGAAACCTCCATGTATCTGGGTAAATTATAACGACCGAACCCTGTTCTCCCTCACTGGAAATCATTGTTAATAAGGGAAATCATCCCCAAATGGCCTTATTTCAGGTTCGTGAATTATTATAATTTACCCAGAACCATGGTAACTATGGGTTTCTTGTGATGCAAATGGGCGTTTTTTTACATGTTTTTTCATATGATTCACCAAACAAATACGGGATTCTGGTGACACAAATCGGGATTTCACGTGCAAAATATCGTGATTTTGACTAGCAGAACTTGCCATTCAACGGGCAATCATTGATATGAATTGTTGATCAATAGACTAGTCAGCTTGAGTTGCATCTATTTCTTGTGCAGAGCATCTAAGATTTGACATGTGATCAGTCTAGGGGATTCGATGTTTTTTTTCCCTACAAGGTGGGGCCCCAAAAGTTAGCTAAGTTGGTTTAGAACTAATATGGGTTTGTCTGAAAATGGGGTACAACAATTGATGAGTTATCATCCTTTACAGTGTTTTTTCATGGCCATTTGGGGTATATCACTGTTGGGTTTATGGTAGATAGATCTGTAGTTCGGGGGTTTATAAACCGACGTATCACTGGGTCGAAGACGCCATGTCGAACTTGGGTGGCTGCCATGAACATGGCTACGAAGGGATTGGAACTGGAAGAAATTATGGCGATGAATTTCATGAGAGTGTACAACGTGTTGCCTTTGCCTTCCCACAATCACCAAGATGATGAAGCAGTCGAACAAAATCAGAAAGCAAGGGAAAGTCTCAGAAACACTAGACGAACAAGCCTTGAAGGAGCTTTGCTAGCTCAAAAGGACATGTTTTTCTTTTATCAATCTGCAAATCACAGAGTTCAACAATCAGCTGAGTACAGCTTTGGAAGTTGGGATGATGGTGCCGGGGTGCCCCAAAATTGCCAGCTGATGGGGAAAATGATAATAAACGATGGGATGGACAGGGTGCCCAGTGCCCTATTTTCCATAATTTTGATAACCATTTGAATTTTGGGAGTCAATCATTCTGAGCCATGCCCACGAAATAAACCGGGCGGGTAACAATCATGAAACAATATACAAAGGCCGTCTGGGTTGGTTTGAGCCGACAAAGTACACTCCAGAATTTTTAGCCGGAACTTCACCATGGCATGAGGAAACTCATTGCCAAGAACCTTTGTTGGAGGGTTCCACGTTGGTGTTCCGGGTTAAACATTGAAACCCATTTTGAACAGGGTATGGAACCAATGGGATCATCATATGCTTGGAATGGATCATTGAGGCTGATGAAAAAAAACTATATAGATCTTTAGGGAAACTAATATAACCATGGAAAATCACCATTTTTGATGGGAAAATCAACTATAAATGGGCCCAAAATATGGGAAAATCCCTTCTAAATGGACATTTATAGCTGGGAAAGTCATCTGTAAATGGGCCATGGCTTCCAGTTCGCTATGTTAAATAACCAGAGGGTAGATCTTTAGATCATGTTGAAAATCTACGACATATGGGTAGGGGTCAAAGTTTTGTGCCGCAAAAATTGGATGGTCAATAGGTCCCCATTAATCTTGATCATTTGATCCACATTTGGCGCAATGTCCAAGCGCGGATTGTATGATTTAAACAGCCTAGTTGATAAATTAGTGAATGGAGGTGATAATTATGATCATTATTTGATTTAAACACCCTAGTTGATTGATCATTTAAACATATTTAAACACCCTCTTGATTCCATGATAAATTAGCACCCCACAGTGAATTCATTTGCTTCAATGGTCCCTCCAATCCCTCCAATGATCAACGGCGACGTAAAAACTAATCCCAGGTGACATCAAAGTGCTTCAAGCCTTTGTTTTCCCCTAGACATTATAGCCCAACGATAAGAATTGTCAAACATTATAAATCCCCATGATACACATATATAAAATTATATATACATATGTATATAGATTATAGCAACTATAAAATGATAATCAAATAGTATAAAGCCCTCATACAAGTACCCAATTCGGACCTTTACTTTCCCAAATTTCCCAAGTATATCATAATTGTAAATATGATAGATCCCAAGCATAGATCTACTTTTTTTTTCCAAGTATTATTTTCCCAAGTTATAGACACATTTGTTGTACATATAATGTACATATCCATATATATACATATATATATACATATCCAGATATATACACATATATTGGATACATATATATATATATATATGTATCCAATTTAGGAACATTGGAGTATCATCAACTCACAACACGTTTCCCAAGTATCCCTCATAATTCTCATAAATAAAGCCCTCATATCAATGGGAATTTCAGGATCCTAAAATAGAGGTACTGTACCATACAAAGGCCATGTTTTTGGGACATATCCCCTTACATAGCCCTTACATAGGCCTTATTATATAAATGCTAGGACCTCCAATTTCGGTACTGGAAATGGATATTGGACATACTATTCCGTAATGTGACATAGCTATGGAACATGTCCCATTTATAGATTTTTTTAAATCTAATATACCCATGAAAAAAATGATCATAACATGTCTTCTTTTTACATGTCACGTTCGACGTTGTACGCCCAGATGACGGTGGAGCTTCTTGGGAGTTGCTTGAAGCGCTCTTGGTGCAGCATCTACCGCAGTTGCAGGTGCCGAAAATTTGTCGAAGTTTCTGCACGGAGCAGCCCGTGCTGGTTCGTTGGTTTGGTCAGGTTAGTTTAGGTTAGGTTGGTTGGTCTTGTGGGTTATACAACAAACCTAAAACATGAAGAAAATCGGTGGCCACCTCTTCTGAACAGTTTGGACCTGAAGCAAAACTGACGGCCTCGCAGAAAAATGAAGATCTTGTGTGGACGATTTCAACTCATTGGATATATATATAATATATCTGGGTAAATTATAACGACCTCACTGTTCTCCCTCACTGTAATCATGGTTAATAAGGGAAATCATCCCAATATGGCCTTAATTCAGGTTAGTGAATTATCATAATTTACCATGATATATACAAATAATTACAAATATGTAATACACAGTGTATACACATGTATGTAATTATGCAGATTATGCATGCTATAATTAGGATATTTACATGAGATACGGCCAAAATAAGCGTAGACTACTTTAGTAAGGGAGGGTCCAGTGGTGTTGAGAAAGTGCACCAAACCATGTAAAGCGATAGGCCCCCCCAAAACTGATAACTTGTAACCATATGAGAGTGCATTAAACTTGGTGTAAACCAAACAAATATTGCAGTGTGCCTTCACGCGATGAGCAAAATTTATGAAGATAATTTGACCTGCAGTGCCCACGTTTCTTGCAGTTGCCATATCATTTGTTGTCCAACCGAATTCTTAATTAATGCAAAAAATAGTTTGAAACCTAATTCTGAATTCCGTCTATGTGCTTTAATTTGATTCGAATTTCGTCTTTCTTTGTTTCCTGTTCTTTTTCTTTCCTTTCTTTTTCCTTTCATTTTCCTTTTGAAGCTAAATGCAATTGAATTCTCAACTAAATCAAATTGAATTTTTAATCCAATTCTGAATTCCATTTATTTCATTTTATTTCCTTTTTGTTTGATTTGTTCTTTCTTCTTCCTTCGTTTCCTTTTCTTGTTCCTTCCTTCCTTTTTCCTTTTGTTGTTTCAAGTGTCCTTTTTGTTCCACATTCCTCTTTCCTTTCCTTTCTTGATCATCAAAGTGTTCTAATGTAGCGAAAACCTTAGCGATAACCTACTGTAGCGATAACATTTTGTTGAAAAATGGACTCCGGACGAGGGATAGACTCATTTGATCCCAACAAGAAGAAGGGCTCAACAAAAAAGTGAACAGGTTCTCAACACTAGGCCATGGCTTAATCAAATAGGCAAGGGCGAGGTGACCCCTTTTTCTTCTTTATAGCATTAGTGATCTTACAAACGTTGGGAACCATTGATCTTAATTACTGTCTTTCTAGTTCGGAGTTGAGATTGTAACAAATTTGTTTGCTTAGGAAAGAGTCTAGGAAAGTGCTTAGATAGCTCCCCAACATGGCTGCAAACGCAAAGACAACGAGCGCCCCTTAATCCATCCCCGGCAGTTTAGAGATCTGAATCCGTGAAGCCAATTCAGCCGCATTTTTGCATTATTTAGTTTTGATTTGAACAAAACACTGTAAAGAGATAGGGCCCCCCCAAAAACGATAACTTATATTTTTGTTCCAGGCGTAAACAAACTATTTTGACGACGGCTCACATATATGTATATATAATTATATAATAATCATTATATATGTTATAATAATTATATATATATACATAGATAGATACATTAATATATGATGTGTAAAGATGTGTAGGTGTACATTTTCAAGACCAAAAATGTAGCGGTTCCATTGAACGATCCGAAAAGTCCTCCGTGAAATCACCGGAATCAGTGGATTTCACCTTCCAATCCAGCGACTTCTCGGAAGTCACACGGGATGGTATGGAAATCCTCACATTTATAGTGGATTTACCCATTGAAAATGGTGATTTATAGTGGATTTATAGTGGATTTATAGTGGATTTATAGTGGATTTATAGTGGATTTACCCATTGAAAATGGTGATTTAATGGGATTTTAATGAGATTTTATGGGATGTTAATGGGATTAATGGAACTTACCCTCTGGTAAACATACAAAAAGCTGTTGAAAATGACCATTTAGTTCGTGGATTTTCCCATTAAAAATGGTGATTTTCCATAGTTATGTTAGTTTACCAGAGGGTATACCGCCATAGGCCCAATTTGGCCCAATTCCCATCTATTGTTTGCTTGAAATCCATGACAAATCCACTAGACGAGATCTTTCTGTGAAAAGATCTGAAACATCTGAAATTTATGGATATATCCATATTATAAAATTCAACATCTTTCTATTAAAGTAACAGATATCTCAAATTTATGGCCATATCTATTCGTTATATACTCCCATTATATCGAGGAGATTCGCTGGGTAGGCATTTTGTGGCCGCGACGCTCTGGCGCCGGCGCCAGCCTTGGTGGATACGAGCCGTGACCATGGGCGTCACATGCATAAATGGCCGGGATATCTATGAACAATGGGAAACTATGCGAAATTCACGGGAAAACACATGGGAAAATATGGTTCAATACCCTATTAATGTGGTTTAATACCCTATTAATGTAGTTAAATACCCTATCTTAATGGAGGTTTTATTGCGAAACACATCTATAAATGGAGGAATTTCCAGACATGTCCGAAAAAACCGGAGTGTATGTCACCATACTTCTGTTAGTCATGGCTCTTTTTTCCGGGGGTATACCCAGCTGTGATGGGTGGCTCCTAGAATTGAAGCAAACTGTTCCTAGGGAACCACCATATTTGAAGCGAAAAGCAACCAGTTTCCTGTCGATTTTTGCAGAACGCAATCCATTAAATAGCTATGAATAGCTGTTTGTTGCTTAAACATCCTTAACCCCGTCCGTCCATTGATTGGATTATTGTTGATTGGTATTTCATCAATTTGAATGCTTTGAATCGCCCCAATTCATCAATTCCCATTTTGAATCGCCAAGCCCCAATTTAGATTTCGTTAGTTTTATTCCCATAAAAGGTTCATATGGTATACCATATATATATATACATACATATACCATAGAATGTATATATGATCTGTGTGTGTGTGTATATATATATGGTATATATATATATGGTATACATATACATATATGGTTAGTTGTATACAATCAATCCATTGACTCAACCACCAGATGCCAGATGCCACCAGATGCCCCACTGTCACTGTCACTGTCCAGGATCACTCGGATCGCCTTGCGGTACGACAGGCGAGCAGATCCAGCCTGGGAATCACGACTGTCAAGGCCCTTGGAACAATAGATTGATCATGATTGATCCGTGTTATAAGCCATCTCACTGGTTAGTTGTTTCAAACATGAATGGATTATTTCCCATTTCATATATGGGATGTCATCCGAAACCCATTGACGAACTCCATCATTTTTCAAGATGGTTAAAATGAACCACCCCGTGTAAGCCATCAAATATGGTACCAAACATGGTTGATTCCCAGGGTAGCAAATATGCTTATTCCCTGGGAATCATGGTTATTTCACGTACAATTCTTGATCCATCTCACCTCTGGGTACCAAATATGGTTGATTTTCCATGGGATCTTAATGGGATTTTATGGTGATCAATAGGGATAAATGGAACTATATACCCTCTGGTAACATACCAAATATGGTTGATGTTTTTTTGCTTCGTGAAATCACGAGCCGCAACGGATGAAAAAAAATCGTTGATCAGTCTGCTTTTTTGTGGCTTCTTGGGAGACCATTTTCCATATTTTTCAAGTTGGAAGCAGCAAATTTTCCCTGACCCGCCCCATTTGGGAGTAAGGTTCTTCCCTCACGATGCAAAAACGATCGTTTTAATTAGTTTATCCCTCATCTTTGAGTGTTTGAGCTACAGTTTCATAGCCATTTTTTCGCAGTGTCACTTCAGGGGCTCCAAAAAATGGGGACTACCCTCTGGTAAACGTTTACATAACTGATGGGAAAATCACCATTTTTTATGGGAAAACTCACGAACTAACTGGCCATTTTCAATAGCTATTTTGACATAACCAGAGGGTATCATAGTCCAGGAATCGGGGATGATTTGGATGGTTCATACTGGTTGCGAAATCCTGCACCAAACAACGGGTGGTTGGAAAGCCTGTAAATAACGATATAAACCACCGATCAACTGGTGCAGGCCCCGCAGGATTTCGCAACCATCCACAGTACCTTATGTTTTTTTGGAAGAGACACAGGTTTTTTCCAGCGTCATTGGATTGGTTTAAGGGAACATTACATAATATTACAGGTACCCCCCAGTTTCACCAACCAGTTTCTGATCCTGGAAGAACTCACCCGTTGCCCAGTCACTGTGGGTGAAGGCGCTGTCCAAGTTACCCTGTGGTAAAGCAATAATTCGCTATGGAATTTCACTATTTTCAATACAGTAGGTAAATCAACATAAATCAACTATACATGGCCATATGTTCAATAGCTATGTCACAAATTTCCAAAGAGTAGTCCCATGACCCTCTGGTATACGTTTACATAACTATGGAAAATCACAATTTTTTATGGGTAAATCAACGATTTCTATGGCAATTTTCAATAGCTATGTTTGTTTGTTTACCAGAGGGTAAGTTCCATTAATCCCATTCACATCCCATAAAATCCCATTAAAATCCCATAGAAATTCAATGGGTAAATCCACTATAAATCACCATTTTTTGTTGCTTCAATCCCTGTTCTCATCGCAAAATCCCAGCCAATCCCAGCCAATTCCAGGCGCCGCGGGAGCCGCGGGAGCCCCGGGAGGTTCGTTCCGTGCGGGTGAGTTCGCACAGCTACGCGCCGGAGGTGCGGGTCGGGTAGGAGGTTGGGAAAGCTTGGATCTACAAGGTGGTGCCCCCTAGATAGCGTTCAGTTGGTTTATAACATCCAATAACTATGGTTTATAGGTGATATATCTATAGTTAATGGGATTATAAACCAACTTATAACTGGGGGGCACCACCTTGTAGAGTGGATTCTTTACTTGATTTTTTTTTGAAAAATGGATGAACATGGGTTTCATGAAGCCACTATGGATGAACATGATGTAGATTGGATTAGCATTTTTTTTGGATTATAATGGTGTACATTCTGGAAAATGGATGAAAATGATGCGGCTGGGTGCTGCGAGCAGCAGTGACTTGTTGTGGCTGCTTCAATGCCTTGTACTTGGTGGACATCGGCCCTGCTTGCAGACAGTTCAGCAGGGATCAATGCCAGTGGTACCCTCTGGTTATGTCAAAATAGCTATTGAAAATGGCCATAGAAATAGTGAGTTTTCCCATTAAAAATGGTGATTTTCCCATCAGTTATGTTAAATTACCAAAGGGTAACAAAGCCACCATGGAATGAAGTGTCCCGAGTGCTCCAAACAGTGATGGTCTCACTAGGCCTGGTGACCTACCCCCGGCAGTCCGGGCATATCGATATGAAACCAGGGACTGATGGGATACACTCTGGTAAACCAACATAGCTATTGAAAATTGCCATTTATAGTGAGTTTTCCCATTAAAAATGGTGATTTTCCATAGCAAACTGTTAGTTTACCAGAGGGTACACCCCAACATATTGATCACTTACTAACTGGGATGCACCCCCAAAGTAGGTGAGTTTATGTGAGCGCAGGGCTGGGGACACATTCTCAACCTGCAATGGAACCTCCAAAGAGAAGGTTTGGATGAAATATACAATTTCTAGAAATGAACAATGGTTAATATTGGTTAATAATGGTTAATAATGGTTAATATTGGTTAATAATGGTTAATAATGATTGATAATGGTGATTAATGGATGACTAATGATTGATAATGGTGATTAGTGGATGACTAATGATGATTAATGTGGGTAAAACAATGCCATAAACCATCCCCCAAATCGCCATAGATGGTATGGTTACCATTCATCCATTCCCAGTCATGGGTGCTTTATGACATTGCTTTACCCACATTAATTGTGGCACAGAATCGGCTTCAAGTACCTCAGTGATTTCCCACCATTGATCCAGGCACCCAGACATTCTCCGTTCACACTCCCATGTGCGCACCCCGCCAGAATCCAGCACTTTGAAATCCCATAACTGATTCATATGGGGGGTCACCATGCACTTCAAGTAACTCTAAGTGGGATATTTTTCAAGCATCACTCATGTGCTCTGTTAAATCCGAGAACTTTGGAAGAATCAGCAAGGGTTACCCCAGACCCTGAGAACTTTGACGGCAAAACAACGCAGATTTTCTTGTCGATTTCAGACCAAGCCATGCGGGTTTCTGTGAAAATAAGGAACCATCATTTTCATTCATTTTCCGTATTCAAATGGCACGTTTTTTTTTTGGGGCAACTCCCCTTTTTTCAGACACACCCAAGATATATCAACATATCAAATTCAGTTGAGTATATCCTCTGGTAATTTAACATAGCTATTGAACATGGCCATTTATAGTGGATTTACCCATTAAACATGGTGATTTTCCATAGTTTTTTGTATGTTTACCATTTACCAGAGTGTATCTCCCATAAATCACCATATTTACCATATGTTTCCAATAAATCATCATATTTTCCCATCAGTTTTTGTTATGTTTACCAGGCCGGGTAATTCCCATTGTCTCCCCATTCCACGTCTTTTTCGTAGCGAAATCCCAGCCGCGTGGCTTCGAAAAAACAGGCTGCGTCCTCGAGGAATGCTCCAGGCGCTCTTGTAGAGAAATTCGACGACGGTGATGAGCGTTGACGAGGGATATTTTTGGATAAACAAATGGTTACTCTCTGGTAAACATACAAAAAACTGATGGGAAAATATGATGATTTATTGGAAACATATGGGAAATATGGTGATTTATGGGGGAAACATGTGTTTTTTAAGGAATATGGGGGAATCTACCCATTGAAAATGATGATTTAATGGGATTTTAATGGGATTTTATGGTGATGTTAATGGGATTAATGGGACATACTCTCTGGTAAACATACGAAAGCTATTGAACATGGCCATTTAGTTCGTGGATTTTCCCATGAAAAATACGGTGATTTTCCCATCAGTTTTTTGTATGTTTACCAGAGGGTAATAGTGGTTGATAATGATGATCATAAACTAATGGTTAATAAACTAATGGTTAGTAGTGGTTGATAGTCATTTTTGGTTGATAATTCATAATGGTTAGTTGAAGGTGAATAGTTATTATAAAATGGTTATAAAACTTATATAACTGATGGTGAATAATGATGAATGATGGTAAATATACTGTTTGATAATAGTTGATCATGGTTAATGATGAATACGGTTTAACTGGTCGCTAATTTCATCCCCTTATATTAAACAACCCGCTTGTATGGTCCCAAATATGTATAAATAAATCCCCTACTAAACCCTGGTTTCTCGTGGGTTTCATAGGTAGTTTACTCCCATGTGCATCCCAGTTAAATAGTGTGTACAACCTACATATACCTATAATGAGGTTAATAAAACTTGGGATATGCAATATGCATCAACAAAATGGGGATATATTAACAATTACCCTCTGGTAAATAAACATAGACCCTGAAAATCACCCATTTTTAATGGAAACTAGTCTTCCAACCCCTATCTGCCAGGGTCTATGTTAATTTACCAGAGGGTAATTTCATGAACACGTTACTGTAACCAGAAACAACAAATCATGCCCAAATCCCCACTGAGTCCCCATTTACTTCTCATTCATATACAAGGTGAGGCCTTCGTTTACGATCACTTGCCTTGGTGAACTGTTGTGTTGATGAATGGGATATATAATTTATACAAAAACCATAGTATTCATGGCTTAACCCTTATAACCACAGTTGATGAATGGGTTTTTTTAAAGCCATGTAGCTCTTGTTGGGTATATAACCATAGTATAACCATAGATATAAAACCATTGGACCATAGTTGAATGGCGTAAATAACCATATATAATTATATAACCATATATAACCATATATAACCATCTATAACCATATATAACCATATATAACCATATATATTATATAACCATATATATATAACCATATATATATATAACCATATATATATATAACCATATATAACCATAGTATACCCCTAGTATACCCTTAGAATTTTCATGGCTTTATGAAGCAACATTCACATCACTGGTCCTCATCTTTTTTTGGATTTGCCCAGGCCAAGCAACAGAGCCGCTGTCGCAGCGACAGCTTCAGTGGCTCAGCTGATTTCACCATCGAAGATGGGGAGTGGATTTATGATGAACTGTGGATTTATAGTGGTTATATAAGAAAACTCTGGGGAAATCAGCGGGAATTAAGATTCTATAGATGAAATTAAACTATGAATCAAGAAAACTCTGGGGATTTATAGTTGATTCATCTATAGTTGATTGATTGATTGTTTCATCTATAGTTGATTGATGTATGGGGATTCAACATTTCCGTACGATTTATAGTTGATTCATACTACTTGTAGGATTGCGATGGTTTACGAAGCTAAGAAATGGATTTATGGTAATATCCAGTTGACTGGGGTTATAAACCAACACACATATATAACTAGGGCTAGGGGGCCTCTATCTGCACAACCATCGGTTGATTAGGTCCATGTTTTAGTTTGTGGCCGTTTTGATGATACGTGAAGCCAACGAGCTAACAAACATGTGGTTTCTTGGTATCTAAGATTAGCATGGAAAAGCGATGAGAACATGTGGCGTTCACCAACCAACATGGAGATGATACCCAAACAAAATAGGTCGTTAACCGGCGCTAACCAGACAAAATGGATACAGATGGGTTTGTCTGAAAATAGGATACCTCTAAATCTCCTTCTTAATATTGATTAGCCATCAGTTTTTTTATTGAAATGCCATTTTTGGGATATCGCCAATTTGCTCACACACCCAAATGGGGATTCAAACGTGGGAGCAAAAAGCAATGAAGATAGGCACCGGAAGATATGATCTCAGAACTTCATTGGCCTCACGCAAAAGCAGCTTAACGTATAGGTGTGTGGTTTGTTTTGTTTTTACCCTCTGGTAAACATACAAAAAGCTATTGAACATGGCCATTGAGTTATAGTGGATTTACCCATTCATAGCATGGTTATTTTCCCATGAGTTTTTTGTAAACGTTTACCAGGCCGGGTACCAGATGCAGCCAGAAACTCTCACCGTGGTTCTGTGAGGTTCAGGTCCTGGAGACCGAATTGATAGGTACTGTTGAAAACGGTGGTAAACACCCCATGATCAATGGGAAACCTACCATATATAAGGCTTATTTTTTAGGCCTGTGTAAGGGAATATCCCAGCAAAATATGGCCAAAGATATGGTACTAACGTACCTCCAATTTAGGATCCTGGAATTCCCATTGATATGATTTTTGATGGCTTTCTACCATCCGTTTGGTGGTGCAGGATTTCGCTGGCCCATCCACAGCATCATTTGTTGATGATTTACCAGATTGTTCGATGTCATCCCCATCTTGTTTGTCATTTTGGTTGCTCAAACTTTCCATGCATTGTTGGCTTTTTCATTGGCGAGCTGGATTTTTTCGGGTTGGTGTTTTTGAAATGCTTCATCCACCCTGGAATTGTGCCATCCAAGTGAGCATTGTTCAAAACTCTGTGTCAGCCCACTATACTGGTTGGTTCAGTACAGGGTTCCTAGCTCATGGATTATGATCATCCCCAATACATATTTATCAAACAGCAGGGTTTTAGCACCCACTGCTCGTTATTATCCCAATATTGCTTGGTGAAGACCTGGGTTTTCTGGGTAAATCATCTTAAATATACACATCATATCACCATTAATATCCCCCTTTTGGTGCTTTTTCGTTGCCTAAAAGCGCGTCGATTTTTGTCTCCGGGCTGCTCAAATCCGGTCCCGGCGAAACGTGGCGTGCGCAGATGCTCAGCTATGATGGAGAAGGTGGGGAATGCTCAGATGAATTGTGATTATGAGGATCTCATTCCTGAGATGAGATGAAAAACTGCTTAGAGTTGATGGCAAAAGCTCAGAAGCTGCAGGATGAAACTGAGGCCAGACTCCAGGAAGATCTCTTCAGGATCAAGGAAGAGTCTCTGGCAACTCAGAAAGACATGGCTGACCTCCAGACTGTCATCAGCTCAGTGGAGATGGAAGCTGAGGAGCTTCAAATAAGGAAGGAAACTGAGGAAGCTGAAGCTGCTCAGATGCTCCAAGAATTCATAGCTCAGAAAGGCATCACCATGAGTAGTGCCATCAAAATTCTCAAAGGTTGTGCCAATAGCAACTCTGAGAGGTACCTCAGCATGAGACAGAAAGAAACCCTACTCCCAGCAGAAAGAGGCAAAGGTCTCAGTAGAATCCTGAGAGCTGATGATTACTCTCAGCCTGCTGAGTCTTCTCAGAGCAACAAACAGCTTGCTGGGAACAAAAAAGTGTGCAGCTCTGAAAGGATGTCAAGGGCTTCTACT
>Ga0126342_10011675_pt1 | contig 15681 bp, 17 predicted proteins | sample Cyp1metagenome_FD_92528 | JGI IMG/M metagenome (GOLD analysis project Ga0126342, IMG submission 92528) | Coral microbial communities from Lord Howe Island, Old Settlement Bay, Australia - Cyphastrea 1 metagenome | ecosystem: Host-associated > Invertebrates > Cnidaria > Coral ...
CTTGCGCATGGATGTTGCCCTGAGAAAAGTTCTCTCGATGCTGAAGGCATACCGAAGGGAGCATGGCTTGGATGAGATAGCTGAAGAGGAAGTGCCAACGACAGATGAAGTGGATGAATCAGAAGTTGAGGATAGAAATGAGACCTATCAACAAAAGGTTGAAAGGTATCAGAACTCTGGAATGGATGAAGTTTCAGATGACGAGCTATGGCGCATGGTTCACCATGGAGCTCTAGATGAGGAAGACACTGCAGCCTTCAATCGAAGATATACCGATACGCACTTGGAGAACATCATGAGAGAGACCAATAGGATCCTGGCTGCCCGCATGCAAATGCTGAGAGCTGAATATGAAGCAGCAGCCGTGCGCAACGACCAGCTGTCCATGGATGCCATTGAGAATGAGATGACAGAGTGCACTCATTATTCGATTTAGCTAGCAGTTCTTGGACCTCGAGCCCTATATGGTGACCTGAGCACATGTGCTTGGACTTTTTGGACTACTGAATGGCGTGAGTGAAATCCGTAGCCCAATTTGCCATGAGACATTAGATGAATGTCTGACGGATTTGAAATTTGCAATTTGGACCAAATGGTCAAATTGAGGCGGGGTGATGGAAATTTACGTTGTTGCAATCCCTGCCATAGATGTATATATAGCTGTCATGTACATACATGTTTGCAGATGCAGTTCATGTCCAGTTGTGCAGACAGTTGAGTTGAAAACTACTCCAATTCCATTTTGCTTGCAGAGCATGTACAGCAGTGATATCCGAGGCGTTTGCCAATCAAGGAAAACAATCAAATTCAGCTGCCAGCGCTAGATCACAGTGTTCTCCGCCGGACCCGAACAGCAAACTCACGAGCAAAGTGTTTTTGCCCGCTGGACCTCAACTGCAAGCGCTAGATCGCAGTGTTCTCGACGGATCCAAACAGCAAATTCAGTATCAGAGTGTCTTCTGCCGGACGTCAACTGCAAGCGCTGGATCACACATTGCACCTGATTTAATGAACCTGATGCACAAACTTGGATTGACAATTGAGAATCGTCATTTCGAGGAGCAAGTGAAATGTGGAAACATGGTTAAACTTGATGCAATCACCAGAATCATTATTCTTACTCATAAATATTTGGCGACGGCAATGGCGACAGGATTATCAGCGCATTAGTGGGCAGCATTGAAGTCAAATCAGCAAAGGTGAAAATTGATGACAGTAAAACAGTCACGCTTCATCTCAAGGCAATATGGGATCCAAAATTTTATCAAAAATTAAATCAGTGACCCAAATCATCGGATTGAAACACGATTCGTTTCCGACGTATCGTGAGCGGTGGTTAGCCAACAAAAACTTTTGCCACGGTGGACACTGGCGGGATGGTCTTCAACCTGCTGTGCTTCCATGTCATTTCCATGATGTGTCCGATATGTGTGGTGATGAAGGTGGCATCATTTGCCAAGATCACTCCTCGAGTTTCAAAAGTGTTTGTCATCAGTCCGTTGATTTTGGACGTCGCAAAATGCGGGGCGGGCAAACGTTTCCGTAACAGCAGGTGCCATCACCAGTAGGGAGTATCGTGGCCAGGGGTTGCTTGACTAGCAGTATAGCGACGAAGTCACATGATCAGAACTTGAAACACGAAGTCACATGATCAGAACTTGAAACCAATGTGACACACAATTCCAAACCATCCTCAGGTTGCATTTTTTTCCACATGGAATATTACGTATGGTAACAAAAAAAAATTGGACGAAACGTGGCTAGAAACCAGTTTGGAAAAACTACCACGCTGGGTTGGACACAAGTATCTGCAATGCATGCTGGTAACCTTCCGATTTAGAAGAGGTGGTATTCAACACGGTGGACTGGCTGGAACGAGAGAAATGCACTACATTACATGAACCACGTGCATGACAACAACGTGAATTTCAAAAGTTGATTGCTGGGGGAAACTTTGTTCAACTATGTTCACATCCTGTCGACAGGGCGACCTTGTCAAAACTAATCCGCTTATACAACCAGAAAAACCGGAACAAACGGCTTGAGATTGTTCTGCCGGAATGTGTGCCAATAAAGGATGTGATTATGGTGGGGGTCATCCTTTATATCATGCAGTTGCGTTGTGTTTACAAGGACATGTTGTCCACCGGACCATCCGAACCAAAATGGTTAGTCAAATGTTATTAAGAAGTGGGAAACCTTGCTGGCGTTCACAAATGGAAAAAATAACCGTTTTCACTCGTCAGGATCGCCCACCAAATTTTTGAGCAAAATGATGCACAGACGATTGTGCATTATGCTGGACAGAAAACATTCGCGAAAGTTGGGCGTGGAACATGCATTGGGCGTGGTACAAGCATTGTTTGTTTCGAAATTATGATCGAGAAATGTTTGGAATGGGCGTCGATGTGTGGAAAGCAAGTATGGATTTACGGAACACAGCCGACAAAATTGAATTCATTTTTTTTTTGAGTTTTGCGTGCACAAAGTGCTCCCGATGTGTACATTGAAGTGCTTGCACTTTGTTTTGTGCTGTCGAATTGCGCTTGTTCTAGGATGTTTACATCTTGAAAAAATGGAGAAACAATGCAAAAAATGGAATTGGAAAATGCAAATCTGAAAGAGGCACACATGACAATTGCAGGAAAAATGGGAAAACAAAATGCAAGTTGAAAAGAGGCAAAAATTGCAAATGGAGGAAAAATAGAAAGAGCAAATGCAACTTGGAAGGGGGCACATTTGACAAATGAAGAATACATGGAAAGAACCAATGCAAGTTGGAAGGAGGCGACATGATATGTGGAGAATATAGGCAGATGAAATGCAACCAGGGAAAAGGGAAAGTGCCAAATGCAGCACACATGGAAACAACAAATTAGCCTGGACAAGGTAGTAAAACCTGCGCAGAAGACAAAGGAAACATTAAACTTGAAAAGGGAGGTCCGGGGTGAACCCGTGAAGCCGAAGAAAAACGCCCAATGTTGAGGCTCACGCCTGCCAAGTGGACAGGCGACCAGCCGAAAGGGAAGGTCCCTGATCCGAATTGGGGACCTCCAAAACTGGACGCGTTTTGAAAAAATTGCAAAAAAAATGGCGCAAAAAAAAACAAGAAAAACAAAAAAAACATTTAAAAAACAAGTAAAAAACAATTAAAAAAAACATTAAAAAAACAATCGGAAAACAATCAAAACACAATTAAAAACAATTAAAAACAATCAAAACACATTTAAAAGACAATTAAAAACAATTGAAAAACAATTAAAAAACAATTAAAAAACAATTTAAAACCAATTGAAACACAATTAAGAAACAATAAAAAACAATACAAAAACAATTAAAAAAACAATACAAAAACAATACAACAACAATACAACAACAATACAACAACAACAACAACAACAGAAACAAAATAAATGCAAAAAAAACGAAACAAATGAACCGTCGGTAGGGTCATCCACTGGGAAATGGGTCCCCGCTTTCGCGAAAAGCAGCGTTTGGGACTTGGGCTGGGGGGCGGTGCCAACCACCAACCCTTTCTTGAAAATCTATGTGCCCAGTCAAGAGTTGATGCAGCGACAGAAATCCAAACCGAACTGAAACTCATGCTTGCACATATTGAATGTGAGGCAAATTCAAGAACCTGAATGCATGAAAACCAGGCAACCGAGACTGCATATCCTGCACGCCCCCTAAATGTGAATCAAACGGGTGTCCAAAAACATTTTCGGCAATTTGCGTTTTTGAACTTGCAAGATATTTTTTTATTTTTCTATGTGTTTTGCATTGTGTTTTTGCATTTGTTTTATTTGCGCATTTATGATTTCCTTTGTTTTTGCATTTTCTTTCTGCACTTGCTTTTTGCATGCATTTTTATGACCCATTTATTTTGCATTACATGCTGCATTTTTTCAAGATTCCAAAATCCTAAGATAAACCCACCAGGCGCCGACACAGACTTTGGTATGAAATCCACAATGCAAAGAAACATTTTTTTTAAAACACAACGTGTCGTCAAACAAGGTAAAGTATTAATTCCGATCCTGTTCAACGCTGGCCTGGAGGAAACGATGGCGCCCGGGAAAGGAGAACTGGTAACTCCTGGTTGTATGCCGACTCTTTACCCGAGCTGGTTCAAATGATTGGAAATTTATGCGATGAATTTGCCGTGGCGGGGCTTCAACCGAGCGCTGCCGGTACAACATTATCAGAGCATGTGCAACCAAACCTTAACGTTTGAACTGTACATGTTTTAGGCTGTCTTGAAAAGAGCGACTGTGACATGCATCGTAACTCAAGTTGTAGCCGGCGTTTTTTTTTTAACGGGGGTTGGTTCCAGTTGGTGGGGATTGGTTTGCTTTGCCCATTGGTTCGGAACAGGGCTAAACCTTCCGTGTGCTTTGTTCCTCGGTCTCTTCGTCATTCTCCTGGGTTGGTTTGGATGATTGGAATTTTCCATTATCTTCCTATTTCATTGGCCTCGGGGACATCTTCGTGAACAAAGTCGGATTCAGAAACTCTGGATTCAGAGACAGCACGTCGGATTGAAAAATTACTCGTCGGATTCAGGAATTAGGTCGTGAGATTCAGAAACTAGTGTGTCGGATCTTAACTGCCACCCCCTGGCCAATATATTGAATAGGATCTTAGCTTCAACCTATCTTCATACGGGAACAAAACTGTTACATACTGCTACCTTCTCTGAGCAGCACATTGGTGGGTATAGTCCGTTGAACTTTAGGGCCAAAATGTCACCCCATCTGAGCATTGCATTGATGGGCATAAGAACCAATACTCATCCTGGCCAAGATATTGAATAGGATTTTAAATTAACCTTACATTCATGAGGGATCAAAACTGCCAACCTCTCTGGCCAACATATGGAACAAAATTTCAATTTACATTCATGAAAAATCAACATTGAAGAGCTCAGCAGATGGTGGAAATTTCACATCAGTGTCCTGCGATTGTATCTTGACAGTTTCCCAATTCCAGGGTTCCAGTTTCCGAATAATAGTTCCCGAATACAACTCCCAGTTTCCGACTATCATTTTTTGGTTTCGAAATACAACTCCCAGTTTTTGAATACAGGGCCTATAGTTTCCGAATGCCACCTTCGAGTTTCCGAATGCCATTTTCGAATTTCCGAATGCCACTGTCCAGTTTCCGAATGCCACTGTCCAGTTTCCAAATTTTAGTTTCGGAATACGACTCGCCAGTTTCCGAATACCACCGTGACCGCATCTTCCTCTCCTCCTTGCAGTGTTCCAAGGGCTCCGCATTTCAGTCACTCCTTTTCCTGACGCTCCTGTGGCTTCACCTTGTCCAGGCAGCGTCGTTGCCTTTGCCTCCAGGCTCTCAGCTGCAAGCATTGCTGAGATCCATGTGCTCGCTGACCGACGCCAAGTGTTGACTGGAGTTTACCCCGGAGTGTTGCTGGTGACCAAGGCTGAAGAGACTCGCTCGGAAGATGTCTGCCAAAAACAATGGTTCAGAACTCGGCAGCGTCAGCAAGGTAGATTGTGCTTGGTGGTGTGGTGGTGTGGTGGTGTGGTGGTGTGGTGATGAGGTGATGAGGTGATGCGGTGATGTGGTGATGTGGTGATGTGGTGATGTGGTGATGAAGTGATGTGGTGATGTGGTGATGTGGTGGTGTGGTGGTGTGGTGATGAAGTGATGCGGTGATGTGGTGATGTGGTGATGAAGTGATGCGGTGATGTGGTGATGTGGTGATGGGGTGATTGGGTGATGTGGTGATGAGATGGTGAGGTGATGAGTACCCACTGGAATTCAAGGTCCCAAGCGGCATTGACCTGGGAGGCCGCTACGAGGAAATTGCATTTATTGGTTCGGAGAATTTTACATATAATTTCTGACATTGATGCGGTGCGCAACAAGGGCATCGGTGACAGTTTCAGCGTCAAGCATCTGTCACCCAATCAAATTCATTAAGGAAAAATTTTAAATTTTCAGCCAGCCAAACGTTAAAAACCTGCACCAAAACATCTCGCTTCTGATGCTTGGGAGCTAAAATAACCCGGTCATGTTGCAGAATGTTGCTTGCTCGACGCGCTGCACGAGCAGTCTCGCCAGCTCCAGCTGGGTGCTTTGGCACTGCGAGGAATCAAAGCAGCGCAGGCAACTACGCAAAGGATGGTCTCCGCAATTATCCTACGCAATTTTAGGGGTTCATTTTTTTGTTTCACTTGGACACCCACCTGCGGATTGGCAGAGGCAAAATGATGATGGCAGCACGCACAACATCCAGGTGAAATCCAAAAGTAGCAAATCCGAAGTCAAGAAGAAAAGGGAAATTCCAAGTCCAACAGGCTTGTCCAAGGCAAGTGAAAAAGACAGCGAAATGAGAAACTGAATCCAACCTGCTGCCGCTCTTGAAAATTGGTGGGCATGAAGGCTAGCATGAAGGCTTGCATGAACGCGCAGGCACGCACAAGAGATGGCCGGTGGGGCCGGGCCGATGAGCCACCCTTTCCGTGGGTTCTTTTTGCCACACAGCTATATAAATATAAAGCAAAGACGTCAACTTTCTATATCACCTCCATCAAACGCCAATTCCTTCATCAAACTGACAAGGGATCTGCACGATCCCGCTCCCATGCTGTTCACCAACCAGGCTTTATCACAACGTCATTGACAACGACGCTCTCAATCTTGACCTTTTCTGGTTCCTCACACAGCTATTACCCCTGATAATTGCTGGAAGTTTTTGGGCAAGGAAGGCGGCAAACCTAGTTGGTACACAGCACTGTTTGCATCTTGAGTTCTTCTGGTGAAATTCTGTGACAACGAAGCGTTCAAGGGTTTCTGGTGAACGCGCTGGAAAACGCAAGAGTCTAGGAATGGCTCTTCAAAACCATGACGCAGCAAAAACATCCAAATGCTATCTATGCCAAGCCATGGCGAGAGCCTCATGCCGTGCAGCAAACCAAACAATCGGGCGTCGGAACGCCACCAAATTTTTAAGCGAGGTGATCTCTCCGGTTGAAGCGAAATGGTTTCTGGTAAGGCCGGCTGGCTGGGGGCTGGGCTGGTGAGGAGGTGGTGCAAACGGGTTCACAAATTACACTTTTGAATTCTTCGTTTCGGTCATGTGGAAACCCAATTTCTACCAAACACAAGTTTTTGAGGTCATAGTGCTTGTTCACATGCATAAGTTTTCGTGGGCAAGGGCAGCTGAAAGAAATCTGGAACCTCTGCAAGCTTCAACCGGGTTTCAGCAAAAGGCAAGAATTCTGGATGGAGCAGGCGAATCAGCAAATCTGATCCGGCCAAACCTTCACCAATATTAATATATATCGTGTTCTCACCTGCCTCCTGGCAAAATTGTCTGAAAGGGTGTATGCCCCGTGTCGGTCGCCTCCGAGCCAAAGAACCTCGGCAACAGTCACCTTGGACACTTTTGGAAGTGATGGCACCTTTCTGCAAAATGCATCTGTCCCATATATCTCCCTGTCATACTGCACCGCAACATCGCTGCCAAAGTTAACTCCGCTGCAACTTTCCGTGCCAATAACAAGACATCTTCGTCATCATCTGACACATCTGAATTGAGGAACCAAAAACCCAAAAATCTCTGAAAGGATACTATCGGTCTGTTTCCAGTACATGAAGGCGGAAACCCAGTTTCCCGCGAGTCTGGATGCAAAAACTCGAGAGATGCATGGAAACCAGGCAGTTTGAAAAAATGAGGCAAATCATGGGGATCCGCTTTGCTGCAGGTGCGCCAAGAACTACCTGAAAGGACACCAGCGCCTATATTGTGTTCTTATCAGAGGAGCCAAAGACATCACCGCTTGTATGTTCCCTCAGCCCTTTCAAGAAGGGAGGCAGAAACAGGGTCAAGGTTCAGAAAGTTAGCTAGTTCTCGCGAAACAAGAAGTGGTCAATCACAACACCTTGTCAAACAGTGCTTCTTGGAAACGGGTGGTGGCAAAAAACGAGACTCTTCTGGTCAACAAACCCGACTTCTTGTAACATCTGTTAATGGCTGGCCGGTGCATACTCAACACCTAGACTTAAAGGGTCTGCTTGGAAAAAAATCCGGAAACCTGCGTAGACCTGCTTGACATCTTCTGCGACATGGACCGTTCTTGGTCTCATACTGTATCGATCACCATCCTTATCTGTGCAATCAGGCCTCGAAATCTCAACGAAAAGTCCCTGGCCCTCCCAACTCCTCCGGTGGAAAAACAAGAGGAAGGATGTTGGTGGCTGGCTGCTCTCTCTTTCGCGGGATACTTTGCCTGGTGATAACAATCCTTCCTGTCGGAAGCAGGGCCAACAATCTTGAACTTTGTGGGACCGTGGATGTTACGGCGGCCGGCAGGAAGATAGGCTGAGTGTCCACATGGGTGTCTTTCCCGTGCGTTGGCCATGTCACCTCAGCATTGTGCCGGAGCACACTTGGCTCAAGGTATCGTAGCCAAACAATATCAGTGAGGAAACGTTCAGGCAACCATTTGCCAGTGCCTGTGTTGCTCCCTTCGCCAGGGGGGGGGCCACTTCCAGGCTGCAGTTCACAGAAGATGTTGAATTTGTGAGGCGCAAAGAACGCTGGCTGTCGACTAGGGTATTAGAAGTTTACCTGCGCAACGCCTCATTTGCAACTTTGCAACTTATTGTCATCGAAGCCGTGCCGTGCCAAGATATCCTGAGAAAAACCAAACTTGTCAGTGAGAACCATTTTCCAGAGAACCTTTGCCCAGAACTATGGAGATGCTGGGTGTAGGGGTATGTGAGCCACAGAGACAGCTACAAAGATTGCGCTGTTTCACTCACAGCGCTACCCTTGCAGCATGTGGAAAAGAGCAATGGAACTTGATGTGTTGTCTTGATAAGACCCACTGTGAAATGCATTGTCGCTCAAATTGTACCACGCCCTGAAATTGTCCGGTGGAAAAGAGCAATGGAACTTGAGGTCTTGCCCTGTAAAAAGAAGGCGGCAGTCTCACCCCTTTTCACGCACAATTTGACTTTGGTTTGGTTGGACAAGTCATTAATTGACTTCTGGCCTTGCTGTAACGCATTTTTGTCCCCAGCTGTGGATATTGTGCTGAAACTGAGGTTGCGACTGTGGCGCGAATATCTCCAAGAGCTGGTTCCCGACGAGGACGTTTTTGTGGTGGTAAGGAAGTATCATCTACCAAGGGGCCCGGACGAACTATTGGTAGACCAATCAACTTGCCCATTAAGGCTCGCGACCAGGCACGCCGTACACATGAACCCGAGATTGAAGTTCCTGCCGCGAGCTGATTTGCCAAACCAATGAAGTCATCAACCAGTGTGAAACCTTTCCATTTCTGAACCGCAATGTCCTTGTCACAGCTGAACCAATGGGGACAAGAATTGGTCCAGATTGAGCGTACCATAGGCACCCACTTGGTTGTACCATAATGCGATTTTGCCGACCGAACTGTGCAGAGGCAAAGAGCTGACAGAGCTCGGGTGACATTCCCCGCGTCCTGGTGCAGCGTCTCAACGCATGCAGCTTGAAATTGTCAAAGTGAATGCGCCGAGTCAGAATATAAGGCTCGGCATTTTTTGTTTGAGGGCATGCTTTCAGTCTTTTGGTTCGGAAACTTGTTCAATTTCCATTGCGTGATGCTAGCGGGAGCAGCCATCCCGATTGCTCCGATTTGTTTCAAACAAATTGTGTTTCCTGATGGCACGGGCGTTGCTGCTGCGAAACCACAGAACATTCAGACATGTGATCGGAGGCGTCGGAGGTGCAACGAATGAATGTTTAAATAGCAGTCAATTTTGAAGTATTGAGTTTCAACTTCTGGGTCTAGGACTGGTGCGTCGCAGTTTGCCCAGCCCAGGGATATAAGAACAGCACCTGGACTTTGGCAGCCGGGGTTAAGCATTCACGGGTGTGCTGGGACAAACTATGGATGAATGATTCCTGTCAAATTTTTGGATTTTTTGCCGTGGGTCCCCCGCATATTCAAGCAGCTTGCTGGCGAAGCCTCTGGGGGAAACGGCTGCGTCAAAGGACGTCAACCGGAGTTGTAAAACAAAATCGTATTGATTCGTCTGAATGAGATTGCACAAAATCATGACAACATCCTAAAACAAACATTGCGAAGGCAAGACGACGAACAGGTTGAAAAATTATTCTATTTTGGATGGGGGCCTGTGGTTGCAGCCCAGCAAGGTTAAATACGACGAACAACACATGGCCCAAGACGTCACATTGCTGCACCCTGCGGTAAATATCAACCACGGAGGCGCTGCCACGAATAATTCGCATCTGATTTGTTAGAATCGTAGAACTACCTTGACGGATGATATTGGAGTAAATTGGATGAATTTAGATGAAATTTGTTGGTTGGACTAGATCGGCAAGGGTCACTACGACATGCCCCCCCGTTTGTTTCATCCACTCGGGGTCCTTGGGATGGTGCCGACACAAAAACCCGGTACCCCTATTTTTCATACATAACATGTTTTGCAATTTGTTTGGCCATTTCATGGAACATATTTGTGTGAAATGAAACGCCCCCTTGAGTTTGCGTATTTGATTCGAAACCACGACACAACCCCTCAGTACATGGCCCCCTTCAGCCTGATGCGTTATTGTTTTCGCATGTGATCCCTTGGATGGCAGCCGCACACACCGTGATTCATCCTCAGGATAAAAAATGTGCAATTGTCACAGAATTGAATTGTTTTTTTTTTTTAAACGCTATGTGCTACCCCTCTGTTCTACATTCAAAAAAACCATATGACGGCCCCATCCCCATTTGAAGAGTTAGGGACTGGGATAAACAATGGGGAATGAACGCGCATATGGATCGGGAACACCTGGTGCTGTAGGGTCTCCGTTAGTGCATTTGCGCTGTCAATGCTGGCAAACCACAAGTCCAATTCCTCAACCGAAGGTGTACCACAGCCACAGACATTTTCCAGAACAATCATGGCATCATCGATGCAAATGCCTCTTCAAAAACCAATCTAAGCAGGATGCTGTTCCTTTCCAAAAAGGGAACCAAACGATGCAACAGCAAGGCAAAAAAAAATGTGTACGTAATACTGCATTGGTGGGTCGTCAGTTGTTGGGTTTGGAAGTGTCCTAGTTCTTGGTGTTCAAGAACCCATTTTGCATCCAACCGTTTGCTCAAGAACAGATCCAAGGTTTCATTGGGAAATTTATGTTCGCGTACCTTCATGACCACCCATGTTTTGCGCCACCTTTTCTTGTGTATATATATATATATAAATATATATACACATGCATATGCGTATGGTCAAATGGTCAACGCAGCGAACCAGGAACCAACATATGATTTTATTGCTGTTGGTGTGGAGGATTATGGTGGGTCATTGTTTGTGCTTAACATCAGATTTTGAGAAAAAACGCGTTGGCGACGACTTGTAAGTCATTGCCCAACACTATTGCTAACGACCGCCAGTCATTGCCAGTCATAGGTTATTGGTCAGTGATGGGCGGAAGGGGCATTGTTTTTTTGGTTATGCAATTGTGACTGGTTTAATTGCTGCAATTATGATCAGCCATCACCACCGCCATCACGACAATCACCACCACCATGTTCGATGCTGAACATTATACTTGCAATCTGTATCGTCACACTCCTCCTGCCCATCCCCATCGCTATATCCATCATCGTGATTGTCGTGGTCATCTTCCTTGTGATGATCGTGGTGGTGGTGGTGATGGTGGTGATGGTGGCGGTTGTCGTTAGCATCCTCATCCTCTTCCTCTTCCCCTGCCTGCTTCCTCGTCCTCATCATCTTCATTATCATCCTCATCCTCATTCTGAGGGGGTGCAATCCTGCACCTAGCTGCGTTTCTAGCATCAGGGCTCATAAAAGAATACTCATGGTGTGGGATGTTTTTTCCGCTTGAAATTGGAAACATCATCGAACACCATTTTAACGGTGCAAATGAATCCAGAAAATGCAGAATGTCGGTTGTTTGCAAGTTCTGTCTGGTTTGGCTCAAAAGCCCGTTTGGCTTTTGACTTAGGTGATGCGACTGCCTGGTGACTGGTGGAAACAGAGAACAGCATCATCAGCCATATGCCATAGGCACATTGCACAGTACATCACAGTACTGCAAAGCAATCAGCCGTTTCGAACCTGTGTAGATTGGGAAAGGGTAGGCAGTCGCCTTTTTTTTGACCTTCCGAGCCATGCCGGCAGCGCAGTCGATTTGCGACATTAGCAACTCCGGAAATTTGTTGGAGTTTGGTTTGGATCCGTTTCTTGGTGTTGCAATTTCACGCATGATTTGCATAGGATGTCGTATGTTGATCCATTAAATTGTTTGACACTTAGTGGTCAAAAAGTCATTCCTAGAATGAAGGACCGAAGTCTTTGGACACATTTTTCGTTCCATCGTTTCCTTGATGCAGATCGTTTGACCAGGTTCTACCGGCCCGCTGATTCAAAATCACTTGGCGTACAAACTGAATTCAAGGATTCACCGCAGCTGCTGCTTGGGCAAAACATATACGGAAAAAATATTTTGATTGGGAATCAGAGCCATGAATGGCTTCCTGTTGCAGTATCAATCAGCTGGTTTTCCGTGGATTGCAGGGAACACGCTAGCTTCAGGTCACAGGAAGAAGATGGTGAGTTCTCTGAGATTGCCAAACCGGCTGCTGCATCTCAGATACTGAGATTTGCGATAGGCCAGGTCGCGTACGTGATATCACGTGATCAAGGCTTTGCCAAAGTATCCATTGCTTCACAGGCTTTACAGGCTTCACATCGTCCCATTGTCCCCTTTTGTGTGTAAACAGTGTCCAACGACGTGCGATTCTTGGGCTGAGTCAGCTGAGTGTTCACCTGCCATGTTTTTCAATGAAATCAAGTGTGAACCGCGTAACAGCGTAACACTTGAAATCTTGCGAACCCGCACTGACACCCCGAAAACATGGAACCCTACAATTGGTCCCAACACGAACCAACTATACTCAACGATGTTTGATGTTGAATCTTAGCAACAGAAGTAAAAGAGAATAATCACAAGGTGATGCCTTTTAAGTTTAAGATTAATGCTTGCCCAATGCACGAACTGCAGCAAGACTTGACTTGACGCGGTGATGATGCAAATTTGATTTCACAATTGTTGTACTTCGCTGCTCGTGCGTGGCGATGGTTTGGAAGTGCTTGGACGTGCTTGGAAGTGCTTATATACCAACATTAATAAATTCTTGGGTTGCATTTGTTTGATTCGACAGTGCTTGAAGATGCCAACTTCTAAATGTGAGGAACTATATAGACTACAATCTCGAGAAAATGCCTCGGCTCGAAACACTTTCCTTGACAAGGCAACATTGGCAAAAAATGGGACCGAAAACTACCAGGGTGCTCAACACTTTTTAACACTCACTAATCATATAACAAAAGTGTTGTAGCAACAGTTTTCCAACAAACGAGCCAACCACAAACATGCAATAAACACTGCTAAAATTTGAGCAGGACCCGAACCCCCAAGAGAATTATGTAGATCTGACACCAGACCTGGCAAAACCCAAGAACACAAAAACTGCCCTACTCAACGGGGCAGGTTGACGAAAAAAACGCTCCTAAGCAACGAAACTCCCGTGTGCTAGCAGATTGATTGGCTAATTGGTCGAGCGGTTTTGACAGGCCCAAAGTTTTTGACAAATTTTGGTTTGGGATTGAACCAAGCCGTGGGTCTTGTATGGAGGTCTATTGGGGTTGGAGCTGCATGAGAAACCCAGTCCATGGTCTGAGACCTGGTTGGACGCGCTTAGCGTGGGTCAAATCTCTTTTGGTGGAGCTGATGTGAAAGTGGCAAATGAAGTTGACGAAGGCCGGGAAATTGGACAGACCAAATGTGCACATGATGGCACATGGATGCCGAAATGTGCTGCACAGAGCATCAGCATGTATCACGAGATCTCTGCATTGGACCATTGTTTCTTCCTTCAAGGGCGTGGGAATGGATCTTCAACATGCGAAAGGTAGGATACGAGACGATACATACTGGCATCCTCATGCACACACACACAAACAGAGGCACATACGCATGCACGTGCACTTTACCTAGCAGCCTGGCCTAGCACTTTTATGCACTTTTTGGATGGCATGTTTAATGCAATGATCCCCAGTCATGGATAAGATTTGCCGAACATATGTATGTATGCATAATGTATCTCTGTCTTTACGAACATACAATATAAATATGTTATCTTACACACTTTCACACACACACATACATACATACATATATATATATACACACATACATAACATAACATAACATAACATAACATCACACGACACGACACGACATGACATAACATAACATAACATACATACATACAGTAATTACATACATACATAAATACCATACATACCATACATACCATACATACCATACATTACATACATACCATACATTACATACATTACATACATTACATACATTACATACATTACATACATTACAATACATTACATACATTACATACATTACATGCATACTGTGCATACTGTGCATACTGTGCATACTGTGCATACTGTGCATACTGTGCATACTGTGCATACTGTGCATACTGTGCATACATACATACATACAATACAATACAATACAATACAATACAATACGTACGTACGTACATACATACATACATACATACATACATACATACATAACATACTTACATACATACATACATACACACACACACACATACATACATACATACATAGATACATAGATACATAGATACATACATACATTAATTATTTAATTAATTATTTATTTAATTGATCACACACAGTACATACATACCATACCATTACACTATGCTACAATACAATACAATACAATACAATACATGCATACGTACATATCTTAATTACATACATACATACATGAATTACATACATACATGAATTACATACATACATGAATGACATACATACATTAATTACATACATACATTAATTACATACATACATTAAATACACACATACATTAATTACACACATACATTAATTACACACATACATTAATTACACACATACAAACATACATACGTACTTACGTATGTACATACATACCATACCATACCATACCATACCATACCATACCATACCATACCATACCATACCATACCATACATACATACCATACATGCCATACATACCATACATACCATACATTACATACATTACATACATACCCATACATTACATACATTACATACATTGCATACATTACATACATTACATACATTACATACATTACATGCATTACATACATTACATACATTACATACAGTACATACATTACATACATAACATAGATACATAGATACATAGATACATAGATACATAGATATATAGATACATACATACATAGATACACAGATACATAGATACATAGATACATACATACATAGATACATAGAGACATCGATAGACATCGATAGACATCGATAGACATAGATACATAGATACATAGATACATAGATACATAGATACATAGATACATAGAGACATAGAGACATCGATAGACATAGATACATAGATACATAGATACATAGATACGTAGATACGTAGATACATAGATACATAGATACATAGATACATAGATACATAGATACATAGATACATACATACATAGATAGATAGATAGATAGATACATAGGTACATAGATA